>Ga0265327_10002507_pt1 | contig 19190 bp, 16 predicted proteins | sample 41621metaG_FD_202089 | JGI IMG/M metagenome (GOLD analysis project Ga0265327, IMG submission 202089) | Rhizosphere microbial communities from Carex aquatilis grown in University of Washington, Seatle, WA, United States - 4-16-21 metaG | ecosystem: Host-associated > Plants > Roots > Rhizosphere...
AACGCGAGATCGAAGCCGCCTTCAAGGAGTTCCTCGCGGGCATACCCAATCCGCCCCACGCCAGCGTGCCCAGTGGCCGCGACGAACACGCCAATGTGGAGATCAAGCGCTGGGGCCAGATTCCGAGCATCGCTGCGCCAAAGGATCATGTGGAACTGGGCACGTCGCTCGGCATCCTAGACCTCGATCGCGCCGCCAAGATCAGCGGCGCGCGCTTCTCGGTGCTGAAGGGGCAGGGCGCCAAGCTGGAGCGGGCACTCATCGCCTTCATGCTCGACCGCCAGACATCGGCGGGCTACCTCGAAGTCATACCGCCCTATCTGGTCAATGCCGACAGCATGTACGGCACGGGCCAGCTGCCCAAGTTTGAGCAGGACCTTTTCAAGACACCCCACGGCGAGGGTGCCCTGTATCTCATCCCCACGGCCGAGGTACCCGTCACCAACCTTTATCGCGATGAGATCCTGCCCGCGGACGCGCTGCCCATGCGCCACTGCGCCTTCACGCCCTGCTTCCGCAGCGAGGCCGGCAGCTACGGCAAGGACACCAAGGGCATTATCCGCCAGCACCAGTTCCACAAGGTCGAGCTGGTGACCTTCGCCGCGGCGGATCAGGCCGAGGCCGAGCTGGAGAAGCTCACGTCGGATGCGGAAGCCATCCTCGAGGCGCTGGGTCTGCCCTACCGCCGCGTGCTGCTCTGCACCGGCGACATGGGCTTCAGCAGCCAGAAAACCTACGACCTGGAAGTGTGGCTGCCTTCGCAGAATACCTACCGCGAGATCAGCTCCTGCAGCTGGTTCGGCGACTTCCAGGCGCGACGCGCCAACATCCGCGCCAAGGGCAAGGAAGGCAAACCCGCCTTCGCCCACACACTGAACGGCAGCGGCCTCGCCGTGGGCCGCACCTGGGTGGCCATCCTCGAGAACTACCAGCAGCCCGATGGCACCATCGTGGTGCCGGAGGCCCTGCGTCCCTATGTGGGCGCCGAGGTGATCCGCTGACCCCAAACCATCTGCTCTCTGCGGAAGGCCTCGGCCTTCGACGCGGAGACCACTGGAGGCTGAGGGAAATCACCTTTGACCTTGCACCGGGCCGTGCCCTGGGCGTGGTGGGTGAGAGCGCGGCGGGCAAGAGCACGCTCCTGAATCTGGTGCTGGGATTGCTAGAACCCACCGAGGGACGCATCACGCTGGAGGGCGAGCCCTGGTCGCCGCTGGCCGAGCGGGAGCGGCGTCCGCGACGCCCACGCATCCAGGCCGTGTTCCAGGATCCACGGGCGAGCTTGCCGCCCCACCGCACGGGCTGGGAGATCCTGCAGGAACCGCTGGACATCTGGAGGCGTGGAACTGCTCACGCACGCCGCGACGCGGCGGCGCGCATGGCCGCGCGAGTGAAGTTCCCTGAAGCGGCTTTGGCTCAGTGTCCAGAGGCCTGGTCCGGCGGGCTGGCGCAGCGCCTGTGCCTGGGGCGGGCCCTCATGCTGGAACCCGCGTTGCTGGTGCTGGATGAGCCCTTTTCGGCGCTGGACCCCACGCTGGTGAGCCACCTGCGTTCGCTGCTGCTGGACCTGAAGGCGGAAGGCATGGCCCTGCTGCTGGCCAGCCACGACCTGGCGGCGGTGCAGAACCTCTGCGATGAGGTGCTGGTGCTGCACATGGGCCGCCCAGTGGTTCAGGGCCCCGTGGAACAGGTGCTGTCCCACGGGGCCCATCCTTACGTGCGATCGCTGCTGGACGCGGTGCCCAGGCTGCCAGAGACCTAATCTTCCAGGGGAACCTGGACGGCGTTGGCGTTGACGTAGATGCCACCGAAGTGGCCCCAGAAGCTGCTGAAGCCGGGGCGCAGGCGACCCTGCTGGTCCATGGCCTGCAGCTCGGTGGAGAGGAGCTTCTGCGCCTCGGCGGACTGCACATCCTGGATGAGGCTGCGGCGGGTCTCGAAGGTCAGGGCCGGGGCGGGTTCGCGAGAGGTGATGCGGGCCACCCAGAGCTTGCCGTCCTGGGCCCAGAGCACGGGCGTGGTCTGGCCGACGGCGGTGTCCAGCAGGGCCTTGCGAATGCCGGGGTGGGCGACGAGGTCGCGCAGTCCGCTCAGAGCCGCCGCCGCCTGATCGGTGACGGGGCCCACGGCCTGCAGGCCACCGGCCTTCAGCGCCTGCTGAGCCTTGGCCACGGCCAGCTTGCGGGCTTCTTCGATCTGGTAGGCGGCGAGCACCTTGGCGCGGATGTCCTTGAAAGGCGGCACGGCTTCGGGGCGCTCCTCCTGCACCCGGAAGAGTAGGTAGCGGTCGGCGAAGGCCATGGGCTTGGAGACCTCGCCCACCTTCAGGCGGAAGGCCTCGCTCACGAGCTGCGGCAGTTCCGGCAGGCCGGGGGACTGGGCTGTGGGTTCGTTGCCGAAGGGCTGGCTGAGCTGGGCGGGACTGCCCAGGCTCTTGGCAGCGGCGGCGAGGTCGCCCCCGTTCGCCCGCTTCTTGATCTGCTCCAGGCGCTCCTGCGCCCGGGCGGTGAAGCGGCTGTCCGTGATCTCCTTGGCCAACTGGTCCTTCACGTCCTCGAACTTCTTCTCACGCCGGCCTTCGAGCTTGATGAGGTGGATGCCGAACTGGGTGCGCACGGGCTGGCTGATCTCGCCGGGCTTCAGGGTGGCGGCGGCATCGGAGAAGGGCTTGACCATTTTCGAGGCGTTGAACCAGCCGAGGTCACCGCCGTTGCCCTTGGCGCTGGGATCCTCGCTGAGCTCCTCAGCGGCTTTGCCGAAGTCCTGGCCCTTGACGAGGCGCTCGCGCAGCAACTGGGCCTTGGCCGTGGCTTCCTGGGCCTGGGCATCGCCCTCGGCCTTGAAGAGGATGTGGCGGGCCTTGAACTCGGTGCTGTCGCCCTTGCGGGACTCGAAGGCAGCCCTGAGGGCGGCATCGTCGACCTGGAGGTCCTTGCCAAAGGAGGTGCGGTCGACGGCGACATACTGGATGACCCGGCGGGGCGGCTGCAGGAAGCGATCGCCGCCGGCCTTGTAGAAGGCCTCGAGGGTGGCGTCGCCGGGATCGGCCACGGTGGCGGATTCCACGGCGAGGGTGGCTTGCTGGAAGGCGACCTTCTCATTGCGCAGGCGGTTCTCCTGGGCGATCCAGGCCTCATCCACGGGGATCTGCAGGGCGGCCTGCTGGACGAGCTTGGTGCGGAGCAGTTCCGAGCGGATGGCCCGCTCCTGCAGGGCGGGATTGAAGCCGGTGTCCTGGAAGATCTGCTTCAGCTCGGCGGTGGTCTTCAGGTTGCCCTTGGCGTCCAGGAGCATCGGATACTGGCGGAGGAAGGCCCGCAGGCGGGCACCGACCTCCTCATCCGTCACCACCACGTGGTGCCGGTCGGCCAGTTCCTCCATGAGCTTCTGGTTGGTGAGGTCGCGCAGGGCCTGGGACTGGATGAAGGGCTTGAGGGCTTCGGGGCTGGCCTGCTTCCCGTAGCGCTGGTAGAGCTCCTGCATGTGCTCGGCCAACTCGCGCATCAGCACTTCACGGCCGTAGACCCGGGCCACCACGGTATCCGCGGAGACAGCCCCCCCCGTCGGCGCCAGGTAGGCCACCAGGCCCAGCAGCACGACGATCATCACCGCGGCCATGGGCGTGCGGTTGGATTTGAAGACAGAGCGGAAGGAACGAAGCATGCATGGCTCCAGACGGACCCCCCAGATTAACAAGGGATGGCCGTTGGATTACACTGGAATGCTGGAGAGGTTGAATGGCCGTATTGCCCGTATTGACTTGGGGGGATCCCCACCTCAAGAAGAACAGCGAGAATGTCGGGGAATGGACCCCGGAGCTGGACCAGCTCGTGGCGGACATGTTCGAGACTGCCCTCGACGAAGAAGGGGTGGGCTTAGCCGCACCCCAGGTCGGCGTGAACCTCAACCTGGCTGTGATCGACTGCTCCTGTGGGGAGGACCCCACCCAGCAGATCATCCTCATCAACCCGGAAATCACCGGGGAGGAGGGCTCCCAGGTGGGTCCGGAGGGCTGCCTGTCCATCCCCGGCATCCGCGAGGTGCTGGAGCGCCCCCAGAAGGTGATCATCCGCAACCGCGCCAAGGATGGCTCCTGGCATGAACTGACGGGGGAAGACCTGCTGGCCCGGGCCTTCTGCCATGAGATCGACCACCTGCGAGGGCGGCTCTTCGTGGAATACTTCGGCCCCGTGAAGCGCCAGTTCCTGCAGAAGAAGTATCAGAAGCAGGCCCGGGGATGACCCGGATCGCCTTCCTCGGCACCCCCCGCGCGGCCGTCCCCGCGTTGCGGGCCCTGGCCGACGAGGGGATCGAAGCGGTCTTCTGCAATCCGGACCGGCCCGCCGGCCGGGGGCGTCACCTCGAAGCCCCGCCCGTGAAGGCGGCGGCTATGGAACTGGGCCTTCCTGTCCACCAGCCCCTGAGTTGGAAAGCCCCGGAGACCCGCGTGTTTTGGGAGGAGCTGAAGGTCGACCTCGCCATCGTGGTGGCCTATGGCCACCTGCTGCCCGGCTGGATGCTGGACAGCTGCCCCCGCGGGGTATGGAACCTCCACTTCTCCCTGCTGCCCCGCTGGCGGGGCGCCGCGCCGGTCAACCACGCGCTGCTGGCGGGCGATGAAACCACGGGGGTCAGCCTCATGCGACTCACGCCTGGGCTGGATGAAGGGCCGGTGCTGGCGCAGTGCCACCGCGACATCACCCAGGAGGACACGGCGGAGTCGCTGCTGTTGGATCTGGCCATGGAAGCGGCGGACCTGCTGCTGGACCAGCTGCCCCTGCTGCTGTCCGGTTGTGCCCAGCCGGTGGAGCAGGCCCATGGGGGTGCCACCTACGCATCGAAGCTGCGCAAGGACATGGGTCATCTGGACTGGCGCCGCCCCGCGGCGGATTTGCACCGGCAGGTGCGCGGCCTGTGGCCCTGGCCCGGAACGGAAGTCTCGATTGAAGGCCAGACCCTGAAGGTCTGCGGCGTGGGGGCCCTGCGCGCCTGCTACCGCGAGCCCGGTCAGCTGGTCTGGGGCAAGGAGGGCGCCTGGCTGGTCACGCCCGATGGCGCTCTGGAGCTCACGCAGCTCCAGCGTCCCGGCAAGCCCGTGCAGCCGGCCCTGCAAGCCCTTCAGCCCTGGGGTGCCAGCGGCAGCAAACGCCTTGGAGCTGTCGCGTTATAGCTGGCGCTGAGGTTCGAAGGATTGAAGGGCCAGAGCGACGGCTTCGATGACTGGGCGCCAGTCACTGGCCTGCGCTTGGCGAAAGAGCCGCATGCTGCGGGGGTACCATGGCGAATCCTCGCGGCCCCTGAACCAGCGCCAGTCTGTCTTGTAGTGCGGCAGCAGCACCCAGCAGGGTCGGCCCAGCGCACCCGCCAGGTGGGCCGCGGCGGTGTCGACGCTGAGGACGAGGTCCAGGTGGCTCATGAGGGCCGCCGTGTCGGCGAAGTCCCGGATCCACGGGCTCGGATCAAAGATGCGCATTCCCGCGGGCACCTGGGCCAGCTCCTCCTGCCCGCGATCCATCTGAAGGCTGACCCACTGAATGCCTTCCACCAGCGCGAGTGGTGCCAGGGCGGTGAGGCTCGACAGGGAGCGGTCCGCATCATTCTCGAAGGCCGGGTTGCCCTTCCAGGCGAGGCCGATGCGAAGGCGGGCATCTGGCAATCGGGCGCGCCAGGCCGCGATGTCCTCGGTGGTGGCATGCAGGTAGGGGATGCTGGCCGGAAGCGATTCCACACGCGACTGGCAGAGGTGCGGAAGGCTCAGCGGCAGGGTCCAGAGGTCCCAGCCAGGCGGCACCACATCACCCACGGCCACGACCGCGTCGAGTTCCGGCATGCCCGTAAACAGCCGCGTGAGGGTGGGCTGGCACACGATGCCGATGCGGCCCGCTCCCATGGCTTTGAGGATGGGGACGTAGCGGACGAACTGGAGCCAGTCGCCATAGCCCCCTTCGCAGCCGATGAGCAGGGACTGGCCGGCGAGGGGTTCTCCCCGCCAGCGCGGGGCGGGTATCTTGGCGTCGAGGTCGAGGCTCCAAGGCCTGGCTTCGAGGGCCGGCCAGCCCTCCAGCATCCGCCCCTGGCGCAGGAGCAGGTAGCTGAGGTTAAAGCGGGCCTTGGCGTACGTCGCGTCGAGGTCCAGGGCCGTGCGGAAGCAGCGCTCGGCCAATTCCTCTTCCTGGCGACAGGTGTGCAGGACACCCAGGTTGCACCAGGCGGAGGGCGCCTCCGGGTGCTGATGGATCAAGGTCCCGTACAGGGTTGCAGCTTCCTCGAAGCGCTTCTGAAGCACCAGCAGGGCCCCCAGGTTCAGCTGCATCTGCAGGTGCTCGGGATCGAGCCGGAGGGCCTGTCGATAGGCCCGCTCGGCGCCGCTGCGATCCCCCTGCGCCTCCCGGGCGACCCCCAGGTTGCCGTGGGCCTCGGCCAGATCGGGAAACAGCTGGATCACCTGCTGAAAGCACTTCGCGGCGGCGTGCGGATCACCCGCCTGCAGGGCATGGCTGCCCTGGGCGAAGAGGGACTCGACCTCATCAAGGCCCCGGTCCGTCTGGGGAGTTGCGGGTCGCTTCCTGCTCATCCCACCTCAGGGCCCTGGGCGGCTAGGCCAGCCGGGCCGCCACGTCACGGTAGTCGGAATCGTACTCGTAGACGGCTTTGAATTCCTCGGCCGCCATGGCGGTGTGACCCTGCTGGAGGTAGATCTCGGCGAGGTCATAGCGCAGGCCGATGCTGTCCTCGGGCGGGAAGCCCGGAGCCAGGATGCCCTGCCGCAGCCACTCGACGGCGGCATCGAGGTCGCCGCGCGCCTGCTCGCAGATGCTGAGCATGGAGCAGCACTCCAGCGTGCGCTCCGGATCGCCCATGGCGATCTTGAACTCTTCGAGGGCCGGGTCGATGAGCATCATCTCCTTGTAGGCGATGCCCAGGTTGTAGTGGGTGTCGTAGTCGTCGCCCTTGACCTGCTTCTCCACGCCTTCGCGGAAGGCGCTGAACAGCTCGTCCACGCTCTGGATCTTCTCCACCACGTGGGTGGCATCGTGCATCTCCTCGCCCTCGCCTGTGTCCATGAGGGCGGTGCCCAGCACATCGGTGAGGTCGAAGAAGGAGTTGGCGAAGTCGGCATCGTCAAGCGAACTTGCCTTGGGCACGTGGCCCAGTTTCTGGAGCGCCTTCTCTGCGTGCTCCAGGCGGGATTTGAGTTCAGGGTGTTCGGGGTACTGCTTGAGTGCGGCCTCGATCTCGATCTTGGCCTCTTCCGGGCTGCCGTAGTCGAGCTGGAAGTCGATGTCGCCCAGCAGGCTTTCGATGTCTTCGAAGGCGGCGGCAATAGGCGTGGGCTCGGGAGGCGCGGGTGCGGCCACAGGTGCAGGCGGTGGCGCGGGTGAGGGAACTGGTGCGGGTGCTTCCACGTCGGGCAGGGCGGAGAGGGCATCCACCAGATCCTGCTCCATCTGCCGCGTGGGCATGGGCGGCAGGGGCGTGGTGGGTGCGGACACGGCCTCGATGGATTCCAGGGGCTCGAAGTCCGTGAGTGTGGTCTCCATCCAGCTGAGGTCGGAGGACTCCATGGCTGGCGGTTCCGGAAGGGGGGCCGCGGGCACGCCGAAGGGATCTGGCGGCGGGGCGACGGGCACTGGCGGGGTGGTGGCTGCGGCAAAGGGATCCGAGGCCAGCGCTGGGGTCGAGAAGGGATCCTGGGTCGTGGCGGGCGGTGCGAAGGGATCTGGAGGCAGCGCGTCGAGGTCGGACAGCAGCGGCAGGCTCTCGGCCGGGGCGGCGGGTGCAGCCGCTGGCGGGGCTGGGGCTTTGCGCGCAGGCGGTGCCTCGAAGCCCGGCAGGTCCAGCCCGATGACCATGTCCACGTCGCTGGGCGGGGGCAGGGCGATGGCAGGCTCTGAGGACGTGGGCCTGATGGGCGCGCGGGAAGGTGGAGGCGGCAGCACACCTGGCTCGGGCAGGCCCATGGCGCGGCGGTGGATGCGGGTGGATCCGGGGAAGAGCTGCTCCGCCAGATCCAGCAGGTGCGCGGCTTCGCGCTTCTTGTTGAGGTCGACCAGGGCCTGTGCGCTCTGCACGTACTGCATCTGCACCTGGGTCAGGCGCCCGGTGCTGCGGTGGACGGCGACGATGGCCTCGATGATGGTGAGGTCGGCCGGGTCGAGCTCCAGGGCCTTCTTGTAGGCTTCGACCGCCCGCTCCGGGCTGCCGCTGCGGAGCATGGCCTCCGCCTCGCGGGACATCTGGTCGATGCGCAGGCGCCGCACTGGATCGAGCTCGGTCTCGCCGCCGCTGCGGGTGATTTCCTGGGGCGTCGGGGGTTGGAACGCCGTGCCGAGGTTCGTGGACGGGAACGTGGTGGGCGGCGGTGGCGCAGCCCCTGGGACCACGCCCAGCCCCTGCAGTTGGCCGCCAAGCTGGCCGATGAGGGCCTGGTCGTTGTTCTGATAGGCCATGCCATAGGCGCTCTGCAGCGCCTGGACCTGGTCGGCGCGGTTGCCGCTCTGGTGGGCGATCTCTGCAAGGAGGATCCAGGCCTCGATGTTGATGTTCCCCTGCAGGGCGTTCCGCAGGGTGCGACCGATGACATCGCCGGAACCGCGGCGGGCCAGCTCACGGGCGATGGGGGCGAAGAGGCGCAGGCCTTCTTCGGCCCGGTCGCCATTCACGAGGTTGCGCAGGGCCTTCTCGCAGAGGGGCAGGGATTTCTCGGGCAGCTGCGCGATCTCGGCCAAGGCTTCCAGGGCCCGGTCCGGATGGCCGCTGCGCAGCTCGATCTCCGCCAGGGCCTCGAGCAGCTCCATGTTGCGGGGATTGGTGACGAGTCCCTCGCGCAGGTGCTGGGCCGCCGAGATGTAGTCGCCCTGGATGACGCCCAGGCGGCTCTGCGTGAGGTAGACCTGCGGCGTGGAGATCATCGCCTTGGCGCGGTCCAGGATCTGGCTGGCCTCGGCGTGCATCTGCTCCATGGCCAGGGACTCGGCCACTTCGAGGTAGATGCCGGCGGCGCGGTCCTTCATGCCCTCTTTGTTGTAGAGGTCCGCCAGCTTCACCTTCATCTTCAGGTTCTTGGGATCGAGGTCGACGACCTTGTTGAACTCCTCCAGCGCCCGCTTGATGAGGCCCTTCTTCTGGAAGTGCTCGGCCACCTGCAGGTGGACCTTCACGGCGTCGCCGGTCTTGTTCATCTGCCGGTAGAGGTCGGCCAGCCGCTGGGCGGCATCGATGTCATCGGGGGCGTTGCGCACCACCTTCTGGAAGATGGCGGCAGCGCGGGCGTGGAAGCCGTCGCGCTCATAGGCCGTGCCCAGGCGCTTGTGGATCTCGACGCCTTCCTTGATGCGGTTGATCTGGACGCAGAGATCGCCGATCTGGTTCAGGGTGCCGTAGTCCTTGGGATTGTCATCGACGAGCTTCTGGAACTCATCAATGGCCCGTTCGACCTTGCCTGCCGTCAAGAGCTTGTCGGCTTCCTTCTTGACTTTGACGCGATCAATGGCCATTCAGCTGCCTCGGAATCTGGCTGGGAGTTCGGAAAGTGTAGGCGGGGGGACGGCCCCGAACTAGCGAAAATGTCCACCTGTGAAGCTGTGGGGCAGCAGATTTTCCAGCCGGTGGAGCTGGCGGGTGTGCCGGTTGGCCAGGAGGACGGGCAGTTCCCCGGCGAACTCGATAAGGGCCTGGCGGCAGGCGCCACAGGGGGGCGTCAACTCCGCCACATCGGTGACCACCACCGCCGCCTTGAGTCCGCCGGGTTGGAGGCCCGCCGCCACGGCCGCGCTGAGGGCACCCCGCTCCGCGCAGAGGCACACGGGGTAAGCCGCATTCTCGACATTGCAGCCACCGAACACCGTGCCTGTGGAGGTGAGCAGGGCTGCTCCCACCTGGAACCGGGAATAGGGCGCGTGGGCATGGCTTCGGGCCGTCCAGGCCGCCTCGAGGAGGGGGGTCCAGGCCGGGGACTGCGGATCGTCGAACACCAGTGCCTCCACGGTCTTTCAGCTTAGCGGAGCTTCCGGGATCGCGCCTTCTCCGGTACCCGCTGCCTGGGCCAGGGCGAGGGCCCGCCAGCAGGCTGTGGGACCGTGGAGCTCCCGGATGCCTTCGGGGCCTTGAAGTTCCAGGCTGATGTCGCGCTTCTGGAGCCGGGCCTGCAGCACCGCGCCGCTGAGCCGCTCCAGCTCCCGCTCGAAGGGCCGTCCCGGTCCCCACAGGGCAAGGTCCAGGCGCAGGTGCAGTCCCAGAGGGCGTTCCTCCTCGAAGGTGCGTACCCAGGGCTGGCTGCGCTGGGCGGTGCGCTTCCAGTGCACGCGGCCCGGGGCATCACCCAGCCGCAGGGGGCGGGCGCCTTCCGGGCTGCTGGTGCCCTCCTGCGCCAGGGTCCGGTGCCCCTCGCCCCGCCAACTGGCGGGCTGGGCCGGTGGCGTGCGTGGGTGGGGCAGCACCAGGACCGGCTGGTCCAAGGTCACGAACCGGGATTTCTCCAGGAGCCCGAAGGGGAAGCGCGTGCGGAGTTCCAGGGTCCGCACACGGGTCCACCCGCGGTGCTCAGCCTTGGCCTGGAGGACGACCAGGGTATCGCCCGAGCGGTTGGCCGCCCCCAGGAAGCTGGGCTCCACGGTGCCGTCGTCCAGCACCAGATGCAGTTCCAGACCACGGAGGCGCCCCCGGCCTGCATCCGCCACCGTCAGGCGGAGGCCGCCACGCACCCGGGCGAAGAGGTTGCCTTCCTCCAGATGCACCACGCGCAGGCCCTGGAGCGCGCGGCGGCTCAGGATGCCCGAGACGAGGAAGAGTCCGAGCATCAGCGAGAAGATCAAGTAGAGCAGGTTGTTGCCGGTGTTGACCGAGAAGGCGCCCACCGCCAGCAGGGCCAGCAGGTACTGCACGCCCAGCCCCGTGAGGGACAGGCGCAGGCGGCGGTCATTCCAGAGCCTCATCCCAACAGGCTAAGCCCAGAAGCCCCCTGCTAGCATGGACGTTCTCCCCAAGGCCCCCATGCTGAACCGACTCTTCCGCACCAAGTCCCTGGAACAGCTGCGCGCCAGCGCGGATGAGCCCGAGCACCAGCTGAAGAAGAACCTGGGCGCCTTCGACCTCACCATGTTCGGCATCGGCGCCATCATCGGCGCCGGCATCTTCTCCAGCATCGGCACCGCCGCGGCCGGCAACATGGCCGACGGCCGCCTGCCCGCCGGGCCGGGCCTGGTGCTGAGCATCCTCATCGTGGCCCTGATCTGTGGCTTTACGGCCCTGGCCTACGCCGAGCTGGCCTCGATGATCCCCGTGTCGGGCAGCGCATATACCTACGCCTACGCGACGCTCGGCGAGCTGATGGCCTGGATCATCGGCTGGGATCTCCTGCTGGAATACGCCATCTCCAACGTGGCCGTGGCCATCTCCTGGGGCGACTACGCCCGCAGCTTCTTCTCGACGGTCTTCCACGTGAACATCCCCGGTTGGCTGGGCATGGATCCGCGCACGGCCCTGAAGCTGGCCGAAGGCGCCCCCGCCATGACCCTGTCCGCCAAGCTCCACCTGCTGGCCCAGGCCAAGGCCGGTCTCGCGAACGGCGCGGCCGCCTTCGCCAACTGGGAGGTGATCAAGGCCGCGCCCACGGTGGCGGGCATGCCCATCACCATCAACTTCCTGGCCGTGGTGATCACGGCGCTCATCACTTGGCTCTGCTACATCGGCATCAAGGAGAGCGCCCGGGTCAACAGCGTCATGGTGGTGGTGAAGGTTGCGATCCTGCTGGCGGTGGTGGGCCTCGGCATCAAGTTCATCGACACGGGCAACTGGCACCCCTTCGTGCCCCACGGCTGGCGGGGCATCCAGGCCGGAGCGGCGATCATCTTCTTCGCCTTCATCGGATTCGACGCCGTGAGCACCACGGCGGAAGAGTGCAAAGATCCCGGCAAGGACCTGCCCCGCGGCATCCTCGGTTCACTGCTGATCTGCACGTTCATCTACGCCGCCGTGGCCCTGGTGGTGACAGGGATGCTGCACTACACCAAGCTCGGCGGCATCGCCGATCCGCTGTCCTACATTTTCACCGAACACAAGATGAACGGCATCGCCGCGGTCATCAGCTTCGGCGCTGTCATCGCCACCACCGCGGCGCTGCTCGTCTACCAGGTGGGCCAGCCCCGCATCTTCATGAGCATGAGCCGGGATGGTCTGCTGGCACCCTGGTTCGGCAAGGTGCACGACAAATTTAAAACGCCCTCCCACGCCACGATTCTCACGGGCTTCCTGGTGGCCATCCCCGCCGCCCTTTTGAACATCGACGAGGTGGTGGAGCTGGCCAACATCGGGACGCTCTTTGCCTTCGTGATCGTCTGCGTGGCTGTCCTGCTGCTCCGCAAACGCCGTCCAGAAGCGCCGCGGCGGTTCCTCATGCCCTTCGCCTGGTTTGTGGCGCCGGCGGGCATCGTTGGCTGCTTCTGGATCGCCAAGGGTCTGCCCGCCGTCACCTGGTACCGGTTCTTCATCTGGCTGGGCATCGGCCTGGTGATCTACTTCCTCTACGGCGCGCGGAAGAGCCGCCTGGAAGCACCATCTGCGTCATGATGGACGTGGAGTTGCAGCCATGTTCACCGGCCTCATCCGACACCTAGGCACCCTCGATTCCCGCAGCACGCGCCCCGGTGGCGCGCGCCTGCGCATCGCCGCGTCGGCGGACCTGCTGGCCCGGGCGGAGTTGGGGGCCAGCATTGCGGTGAATGGCGCCTGCCTGACCAGCGTCTCGGTGGATGGCCGGGCCTGGGAGGCGGACCTCAGCGAGGAGACGCTGCAGAAGACCACCCTGGGCCAGCTGTCTTTGGGCGCCGTGCTGCACCTGGAACCGGCCCTGCGGGTGGGTGATCCGCTGGATGGTCACCAGGTCTCAGGTCATGTGGATGGCCTCGGCCAGCTGGTGTCGCGCCCTCAGGGCCATCAGGGTGTCGATGAAGGGATCTGGCGGTTCTCCATGCCTCTGGCACTGGCGCCCATGACCGCGGCCAAGGGCTCCGTGGCGGTGGATGGCATTTCCCTCACGGTGGTGGACTGCGGTCCCGACTGGTTCACGGTGGCCCTCATTCCGGAGACGGTGATGCGTACGGCGCTGAAAGCCATGCGACCTGGGGATCCAGTGAATCTGGAGGCCGATCCCATCGGGCGCTTCGTGGCCCGGGCGCTGGCCCTGCGGGCCAGCGACGTTAAACTCTCGACCTTCGCGCAACAAGGTTGGAAAAGTGGAGGTTAGGCTCGCCTAGACCCGCTTGATGGCCAAATCGACGTTTAGATCGTTTAATGTGTCAGGGATTGTAAGGCCTTCTTGAACTCAAGTTGGACATGGTTCGGTCGTTGAGTTGATCCAAGCCGCCCGGGAAGAGCTTTCCACATGGGCGCCGAAGGAGATGCTCGATGTCCAACAGAAACCGCATCACAGGGGCCCTGACAGTACTCGTGGCCATCAGCCCTGCAGTGGCCCAGGATGTGTTCAAGTTCAGTGGATTCGGCACCCTGGCCGCCACACAGTCTAGCGAGAAGAACGCTGACTTCACGTCCACCGCCGTCCAGCCCAATGGTCCTGGCTTCACCAAGAGCGTGGATTTCGGCGTGGACTCGCGAGTGGGTCTCCAGGGCGACGTCAAGTTCAACGACGTATTCTCGGGCGTGGTCCAGGTCATCGCTGATCACCGCTACGACGACACCTACACGCCGTACCTGAACATGGCCCACCTTAAAATCCAGGCCACGCCCAGCCTCTCCTTCCGGGTGGGACGCATGCCGTTCTCCGCCTACCTCATCTCGGACTACCGGATGGTGGGCTACTCCATGCCCTGGGTCCGGCCTCCCGTGGAAGTCTACCAATTCAATCCCCTGACCTCCTTCGACGGCGCGGACATCGGTTTCCGGCACAACGTCGGCGATGTGTCCCTCTTCTGGCAGCTTGGGGGAGGGTCCTCCAAGGTGAAGACCGCTGGTGCCAACAGCACAGCCCAGTTCCGAGGCAAGGGCGGGGCACTCTCCCTCACGGTCACCTCGGGTTCCTCGACCTTCCGGGCCTACTACACCCAGTTGAAGAGCACCTACGACAATGCGGGCATCGACAACTCCAGCGACCCCTTCTCTCCCTTCAACCTGCTCCGGGAACAGCTCATCAATGTGGGGTTCGGACCCATGCCGAATCCCTATTACGACCCGGCCATGGCCGACAAATACCAGATCAAGAACAAGACCATTACGTATTCGAGCCTGGGTTACACCTATGATCCCGGCAGCTGGTTCGTGACCGGAGAACTGGCCCGCAATGCTGGGGATGAGATCATGCTTCCCCAGGCAACGGCCGGTTACATCACGGCGGGCGTCCGCTTCGGCGCCTGGACCCCCTACGCCACGGTCGCCCAGCGGAAGAACGACACCCACATCAGCTACCCGCCTCCCGCGATCGACTTCGGCCTGTCGGGTGGTACGCCCCGGCCCTACGATGTCATCGCCAACATCCTGGCCAACACCAATCAGGCTCAGTCGAGCACGGCCCTGGGCCTCCGCTGGGACTTCTACACCAACCTGGCCCTCAAGGCCCAGTATGACTGGATGAAGAATGCAACCGGCTCCTATGGGGCCTTGGTGAACACGCAACCAGCCTTCCGGTTGGGGCAGAGCTACGCCGTCGCGACCCTCAGTCTCGATTTCCTGTTCTAGGAGGGGTGACATGAATCCCAAGACGACTCTCGCCGCTCTCGTCATCAGCCTTGGCTTGGCCCTTCCCGCGCATGCCCAGGTCGTGATCGTTTCGGCCAAGAACCCCATTTCGAAACTCAGCAAGGAACAGGTCTCTCAGATCTTTCTGGGACAGGCCAAGACCTTCTACACCGGAGGCCAAGCTGAGCCGTTGGATCTGCCCGATGGTACAGAAACCCGCAACGCCTTCTATCAGAAGACGGTGAACAAACCGGCTGCGCAGATGAAAGCCTTCTGGGCCAAGATGGAATTCTCAGGCAACGCCCATGCCCCGAAGGCGCTCAGTGCTGCCGAAGTTGTGAAGCTGGTCGCCTCGAATCCCAAATACATCGGTTACGTGGATCTCTCTGCCGTGACCCCAGATGTCAAAGTGGTTTTCACGCCTTAGGGATTCCACCCTTCAAGGGGCATTCGGCCTGCGCACTGGTTGATTCCGGGCGCAGGCGGTTTTGTTTCAAGGCGGAGGTGCGTCCAGCCAATTTCATGGGGGACACCTTATGGGGCACGAGGAAGGTTCCAGGTGGATGGAGGTTCTGCATGATTCTGGAGGGTCAAAACTTAACGAAACTGCGCGTTAGCCGATGCAGGTCCATCCATCCATCGACCGATCGGGTGCCCATTGAGGAGGGACGGTGAATAAGCAGATTCCAACCACCAGATTTGCAGCCTTGGGGCTAGTAGCCATCAGTGCCATGGCCCAATCCGATCCAGCCCTGATTAAATTCAGTGGCTTCGGCACCCTTGGTGCTGTTCATTCCAGCGAGAAGAACGCAGATTTTGTCAGCACCGCGCTCCAACCAGACGGCGCGGGCCACACCCTGGCAACGGCCTTCAGCCCCGATAAAAAAATAGGCCTTCAGGCCTATGCCATTTTCGGCGAGATGTTCAGCGCCACCGTGCAGGGCGTGTCTGAATACCGCTACGACAGAACATACAATCCCGCAGTTAAATTGGCCTTTCTGAAGGCCCAGGTGACGTCGGAAATCTCTATCCGCGCCGGCCGCGTACCCTTCCCGGCCTATGTCATATCGGACTACCAGAAGACGGGCTACGCCTACGTCTGGGTCCGCCCCCCCGTGGAGTTGTACCAGTTCAACCCCTTTACTAGTATCGATGGGGGCGACATCACCTGGCAGACAAACGTTGGTAGCATCGCGCTAAAGACTACGGCCTTCACCGGTTCCTTTGATGACCGTGGCTTTGCCCGCGGATATGTCACCGAGTTCTCTGCGCGAAAAATCGCCGGCTTGAGCCTCGTGGGAGTCAAGGGTGATTCAACCTACAGGGCTTTCTATACCCAGTTTGACGTCACGACGAGCAACCCCCTCATCACCGCCGGTCTAAACCAGATCCGAGGTGGAGACCCGGCGCTGGCAAATCGTCTTGATGTCACCGGGAAAAAGGCCACTTATCTATCTATGGCGTACCAGTATGACCCGGGCAATTGGTTCTTCATTGTGGAGGCTGGCCGGAATGCGGGTGACGAGGACTTGGTCCTCCATTCGACGTCGGGCTACGCGACAGTCGGATACCGGTTCGGCGACTGGACCCCCTTCCTGATGGTGGCCAATCGCAAGACCGATTCCAGCCTTACGGCCACCAGCACCAATCCAATTCCAGCAATCGCGGCCGCCCTCTCGGCGGGTGCGAGCGCCCTCCTGGCTAGTGGCAACAAGGCTCAGGGCAGCTACACGGCGGGTCTCCGCTGGGACTTCATGAAGAACTTCGACCTGAAACTGCAGTACGACGCAGTTAAGAACGCCAGCAACTCCCAGGGCACCTTGGCCGCCCCGCAGCCGGCCTTCGTGAAGGGCCAGAGCTACAACCTGATGACGATCAACCTCGACTTCGTGTTCTAGGGGAGGGAGACATGAACCCAGTTACGAAATTCACCATGCTCGCAATTACCCTTGGCTTGGCCCTTCCCCTGCAGGCTCAGGTCGTCATCGTTTCCGTCAAGAATCCGATTTCGAAACTCAGCAAGGAGCAGGTCGCCCAGATCTTCCTGGGACAGGCCAAAACTTTCTACACCGGTGGACAAGCTGAGCCGTTGGATCTTCCCGACGGCATCGACACCCGGAATGCCTTCTACCAGAAGACGCTGAACAAACCGTCCGCGCAGATGAAAGCCTTCTGGGCCAAGATGGAATTCTCGGGCAACGCCCATGCCCCGAAGGCGCTCAGTGCTGCCGAAGTTGTGAAGATGGTCTCCTCGAACCCGAAGTTTATCGGCTACGTGGAACTCTCCGCCGTGACCCCTGATGTCAAAGTGGTATTCACACCCTGAGTAGGCTTTGTCTTAGCAATGGGGCCTTCCACCTGCGTGGAAGGCCCCGTGCCTATTCCCGCGCCCCCTTGCGGATGCGGTCCATCTCGCGCTTCTGTTCGCGTTCCTTGAGGGCGTCGCGTTTGTCGCTGTGGGCCTTGCCTTCGGCCAGGGCCACCTTCACCTTGATCATGCCCTTGTCGTTGAGGTAGATGGCCAGGGGCACGATGGTGAGGCCCTTGCGCACGACTTTGGCGGTGATCTTGGTGATCTCGGCCTTGTGCAGCAGCAGCTTGCGGGCGCGAAGGGGCTCGTGATTGGCGTAGGTGCCGAACTCATAGGGCGAGATGTGGGCCTGCTTGAGCCAGAGCTCGCCACCCACTGCATCCACGTAGGCGTCCTGCAGCTGACCGAGCCCCGCACGCAGTGCCTTCACTTCCGTGCCCTGCAGGGCGATGCCCGCCTCCCAGGTCTCCAGGACGTGATAGTTGTGGAAGGCCTTGCGGTTGCGGACGAGATCCTCAGACATACGGACAGTGTAGCGCCCCGGTAGACTGGTCCTTTTGGGACACGCCGATGCTGCAGAAGATCCTCGCCCCGATCGTCGCCTGGATGGTCGCCGTCATGGCCGCCATGGGGCCCCTGGGCGTGATGATGCTCATGGCCATCGAGAGCGCCTGCATCCCCCTGCCCAGCGAAGTGATCATGCCCTTCGCCGGTTACCTCGCCTATAAGGGCCAGCTCACCTTCTTTGGCCTGGGTACGGGCAACCCCATGGCGCAGATTTGGATTGCCGGTCTCTTCGGGGCCCTGGGCTGCAACCTGGGCAGCATCCCGGCCTATGAGGTGGGCGCCTGGGGCGGCCGCCGCGCCGTCGAAAAGTATGGCAAATACATCTGGCTGCACACGGGCCACCTTGATCAGGCCGAGCGGTTCTTCGCGCGCTTTGGCACCTGGGCCATCTTCATCGGCCGCCTGCTGCCCGTGGTGCGCACGTTCATTGCGCTTCCCGCCGGCATCGCCAGGATGAATCGCACCCGCTTCCACCTCTACACCTTCCTGGGCAGCCTGCCCTGGTGCCTGGCCCTGGCCTGGATCGGCTACAAGCTGGGCGAGAAGTGGAACACCCTCGGCGTCTACTTCCACAAGCTGGATGCCGTCATCGGCGTGCTGCTGCTGGCGGGCGTGGCCTGGTTCGTCTATGACCACGTCAAGAACCGGGCGAAGGGCTGAGGCCCTGACCTTCGGAGCGCCTATTCCGGTCCGAGCTTCGCGGCGATGGCGTCCAGATGGCCCTTCAGATCTCCGATGCTGAAGGGCTTGGGAATCAGGGTGACCCCAGGGAAGTCGCGGGCCAGATCCAGAGCCGCCTGGTCCACGCGCCCGGTGGCCAGCAGCACCGGAAGGTCCGGGTGCAGTGCCCGCAGGCGGGGCAGGGTGCCCTGGCCGCCGAGTCCGGGCATGTTCATGTCGAGGATGACCGCGTGGGGGAGGTGGCCTGCGGCGAGCCGCTCAAGGGCGACCTCCCCGGTCTCCGCCAGCATGGGGCGGTGACCGAGGCACTGGATCACGGGGCCGAGGGTGCTCCGGATCAGCTCGTCATCGTCCACCAGCAGAACATCCAGGCTCCGAGTGGCCGCAGCGATGGTCGGATGCGTGGGCCTTCGGTCCTCAAGGTCTGCCGATTCGGCGGCGGGGAAACGCAGGGTGACCGTGGTGCCCTGGCCGGGCTCGCTCATCAGGTCCATGGTGCCCTGGTGGGCCTTCATGGTGCCGTAGACGATCGATAGCCCCAGGCCGGTACCCTTGCCGACCGGCTTGGTGGTGAAGAAGGGATCCAGCGCCTTCTCCAGGACCTCCCTCGACATGCCGGAACCGGAATCCTGGACGGCCAGCTCCACCCAGCCCGCCGGGTGATTGCGTGTGCGCAGCAGCAGCCTCCCACCGTGGGGCATGGCATCGACGGCATTGAGGCAGAGGTTCAGCACCGCATGCACCAGTGCGCTCACGTCCCCATGGATGGGGCGCAGGTCTGGCGCCAGGTCCAGGGAGAACTGGATCTGGCCCAGGGTGGTGCGCTCCAGCAGCTGGATCTCCTCCTGCATCAAAGTGTTCAGGTCCACCACGCGGATCTCCGACAGATCCTGCCGGGCGAAATCGAGCAGGCGCCGCACGAGCCCACCGCCACGGTGACAGG
>Ga0265327_10002508_pt1 | contig 19190 bp, 18 predicted proteins | sample 41621metaG_FD_202089 | JGI IMG/M metagenome (GOLD analysis project Ga0265327, IMG submission 202089) | Rhizosphere microbial communities from Carex aquatilis grown in University of Washington, Seatle, WA, United States - 4-16-21 metaG | ecosystem: Host-associated > Plants > Roots > Rhizosphere...
TGGAACGACGGGCAGTGGCGCCTGACCTCAGGAGGTTGTCGTGAGCCGATTTACCGACAAGATGTACTACAACGCACGTACATCGCAGCGGGGCATGGTCACTGGTGAGCCGCACGAGCCAGTGCGCCACACCTGGGGCGAGGTCCACGAGCGGGCCCGGCGCATCGCCGGTGGCCTGGCCGCTGCCGGAATCGGTCACGGCGACAAGATCGGCGTGCTGGCCGGCTACCCGGTGGAGATCGCCCCGACCGTGCAGGGCATCTGGATGCGCGGCGGCAGCCTCACCATGCTGCACCAGCCGACGCCGCGGACCGACCTGGCCGTCTGGGCAGAAGACACCATGAACGTCATCAGCATGATCGAGGCCAAGGCCGTCATCATCTCCGAGCCGTTCCTGGTCGCCGCCCCCGTGCTGGAAGAGAAGGGCCTGCTGGTCCTCAAGGTCGGCGACCTGCTGGACGCCGAGCCCATCGACCCCGTCGAGACCGGCGAAGACGACCTCGCGCTGATGCAGCTGACGTCAGGCTCGACCGGATCGCCCAAGGCCGTCCAGATCACGCACCGCAACATCTTCTCCAACGCCGAGGCCATGTTCATCGGCGCCGAGTACGACGTCGACAAGGACGTCATGGTCAGCTGGCTGCCCTGCTTCCACGACATGGGCATGGTCGGCTTCCTCACCATCCCGATGTACTTCGGTGCCGAGCTGGTCAAGGTCACGCCCATGGACTTCCTGCGCGACACCCTGCTCTGGGCCAAGCTCATCGACAAGTACAAGGGCACCATGACGGCGGCCCCGAACTTCGCCTACGCGTTGTTCGCCAAGCGGCTGCGCCGCCAGGCCAAGCCCGGCGAATACGACCTGTCCACCCTGCGGTTCGCGCTGTCCGGCGCCGAGCCCGTCGACCCCGCCGACGTCGAAGACCTCATCGATGCCGGTAAGCCGTTCGGGCTGAAGGCGTCGGCCATCCTGCCGGCCTACGGCATGGCCGAGACCTGCCTTGCCGTGTCGTTCTCGCCGTGCAACGCCGGTCTGGTCGTCGACGAGGTCGACGCCGACCTGCTGGCGGCGCTGCGTCGCGCCGTGCCCGCGTCGAAGGGCAACACCCGCCGGCTGGCCTCGCTCGGTCCGCTGCTGCGCGACCTCGAGGCCCGCGTCGTCGACGAGGACGGAAACGTCCTGCCCGAGCGTGGTGTCGGCGTCATCCAGCTCCGCGGCGAATCGGTGACCCCCGGCTACATCACCATGGCCGGCTTCCTGCCGACGCAGGACGAGAGCGGTTGGTACGACACCGGTGACCTCGGATACATCACCGAGGAGCGCAACGTCGTCGTCTGTGGCCGGGTGAAGGACGTCATCATCATGGCGGGCCGCAACATCTATCCGACCGACATCGAGCGGGCCGCCGGTCGCGTCGAGGGCGTGCGCCCGGGCTGCGCCGTCGCGGTGCGTCTCGACGCCGGTCACTCGCGGGAAACCTTCGCGGTCGCAGTCGAGTCCAACGCATGGCAGGACCCGGTTGAGGTGCGTCGCATCGAGCATCAGGTGGCGCACGAGGTCGTGACCGAGGTCGACGTGCGGCCGCGCAACGTCGTCGTCCTGGGCCCGGGCACCATTCCGAAGACCCCGTCCGGCAAGCTGCGGCGTGCCAACTCGGTGGAACTCGTCACCGGCTAGGTCTTGCTGCGAGCAGGGGGTACCGCTGCTCGCAGGGACAGATGAAAACTCCCGATTTCTTCGGAAATCGGGAGTTTTTACGTTTTTCGCGCGGGTCGGATGGCCCGCTTCGCTGAGCGAAAGCTGTGAGTCCCGGGTAATCTCGCTGAATTATTGACGAGAGGATCTGCAGACACATGGGGCGTGTGATTGCGGCTGCGGTGGCAGCGCTCGGCGCGTGCGCCATCGCCGCGGTGCCGGCTTGCGCTGAAGCTCCGGCGGGCTTGGTCGACGGGACGAACGACATCGCCGCGGCCGTCGGCTCCGGGGTGCGGGGCGGCGTCATCGTCGGCTTCTCCGCAACCGGTCCTGACGTCCCTGCCGCCTCCGCCGCGGTGATCGCGGCCTGCAAGCGTGCCGGTGCGGTCCAGTGCACCAGCGACGAGGTCACCAACGACCGGTTGTGCATCGTCAACGTCAACGCTCCCGACAGTGGCGTGGTCGCCGGGGGCGCCGGACGGACGGTCGACGAGGCCCGCCAGGAGGCGTTCAACCGGGCCGCGGCCAACAACACCCCACTTGCCGCGGATTCACCGACGCTGGCGTGGTCTTGCCCGTAATTTGCGGCGCGCCCGCGACGGTCGCGACGAATTCCGTTGCGTGGGAAAGTTCCTCGCCTTTTCGGTGACGTTGCTCACCGGCATTTGGCAGACCGCCAGGTCACCGCATTTCGCCTGCTCACTTACATTTGAGTTCGCCATGAGTTAATGGCGTGGATACATGGCCGAAACATATAGTCGAACTAACATGCGTTGTTGGAAGGCGTGTTAGTGGTTTTCAGCCCGTCGAAGACGGACCGGAGGCAGGCGACCTTCCCTGAATAGTGAGAAGGTGACATGACTCATCAAAGCAAGCGCAGGATGGCCGCTCTGCTGGTGGGCCTGGCCTCGGTCAGCGGCATCATGGCGCCCATTGCAGGTGCCCGCCCGACCTGTCAGGACTCCGGCGCCACCTCTACCTGTGAGACGAACGGCAGCGTGGCGATCAAGGCGACGCCGGGCGTCCGTACTCAGGACACCACCCAGAGCTCGCGGGTGGGTGCCCAGGGCCGTCGTAACTGCTACACGGATGCGGTTGACCGCCAACACATCTGCGGATAGCTGCTTTCGCCAGTAGTCGCGAAAACCCCCAAATTCGGTGGAATTTGGGGGTTTTCGTGGCTCGACACCAAAAATGACTACCAGGCGTGGACGGTGTTCTGTGCCGCCTCGACGCCGTGCTGCAGCAGCAATTCCGTTGCGTCAGCGGCTTGTTCGAGGATGGTGCCCAACTCGGGCCGTTCCTTCGAATTGAAGTTCTCGAGCACGAACGCCGCGGGGTCCTGCCGGCCCGGTGGGCGGCCGACACCGATGCGCACGCGTTGAAAGTCCTTGGTGCCCAAGGCTGAAGCCACGGACCGTAGGCCATTGTGACCGCCCTCGCCGCCACCGAATTTGAGCCGGATGCGGCCGAAATCGATGTCGAGCTCGTCGTGGAGCACCACGACATCAGCGGGTGCGACGGAATAGAACTTCGCCAAAGGCCCGACGTGCCTACCGGATTCGTTCATGTAGGTGCGCGGCTTGGCGAGCACCACGGACCGGCCTCCCAGCCGGCCCGTGGTGACTTCAGCTCCGGACTTCTTGTGCACCTTGAATCCTGAGCCGATGCGCTCGGCCAGGATGTCGGCAACCAGAAATCCCACGTTGTGCCGCGTTGTTTCGTAGCGCGGCCCAGGATTGCCCAGGCCGACCACCAGCAGTGGCTCGGCCAAAGCGGACTACTCCGACTCGGCGGCGGCCTCTTCGGCAGCCTCGCCCTCGGCGGCGGCCTCTTCGCCCGAAGCGGCCTCTTCCTGGCCGGCGCCCTCGGACTCGAGGTCCTCAGCGGTCGGCGCCGCGACGACGTTGACCACCAGGGTCTCGGCGTCGGTCACCAGGGTGACGCCCTTGGGCAGCTCGACCTGGCCGGCGAGGATCTGGGTGCCTGCCTCGATGCCCTCGACCGACAGGGTCAGGTGCTCGGGGATCGACTGGACGTCAGCCTCGACCTGGATGGTGTTGGCGTCCTGGGTGACCAGGGTGCCGGCGGCGGCGTCACCCTCGACGACGACGTTCACGTCGACGGTGACCTTCTCGCCACGCTTCACGACAATGAGGTCGGCGTGCTCGATGTTGCGCTTGATCGGGTGAATGACGATCTGCTTGGTCAGCGCGAGCTGCTCCTTGCCGGCGATGTCCAGGGTCAGCACCGCGTTGGTGCCCGAGTGGCGCAGCACGGCGGCGAAGTCGTGGGCGTTGATCTCCAGGTGCTGCGGGTCGGTGCCGTGGCCGTACAGGACGACGGGCACGCGGCCTTCGCGACGGGCCAGACGCGAGGCGCCCTTGCCGGTCCGGGTGCGGACCGCAGCGGTCAGATTGTTCGAGGTGGGGGCCGCGTTCTTGGCCATGTGAATCGCTCCTGATGCCGTATCTACTGGGTGGCACGGCCAGGGCTGAAGCACGTCAGTGCTGAAGTTCCCGTCGATAACGGTGGTCTGAAATCAGACCGACCCTCGCCGTGATCGTCAGCCAGACTAGCGGAAGCGCCCCTTACAGCGGAAATTCGGTGGCGGTGAGCTGGGCGGACAGGTCCCAGAGCGCGGTCGCGGTGCGCGCTGACCGGCCGGCCGGCGTGATCAGCTGAGTCGGGCCGGTGGGCCCGCGCATCCCGAATTTCGGGCCGACGAACGTGTTGCCGGGCAGCTCCTGCGACGCCGCGAACAGCGTCTGACGGGCGCCGAAGGATGCGTCGGTGCCGAGCTTGTTGGCGGCGAGCCAGAACTTGTCGCCCAGCTCGCTGCCGGTGTGGCCCTGCAGGTTGGTGGCCGAGTAGCCCGGATGCGCGGTCAGCGCCCGGACCGGGGAGTCGGCCAGCGACAACCGGCGCTGCAGGTCTTTGGTGAACAGCAGGTTCGCCAGCTTGGACTGCCCGTACGCCAACCATGCCGAGTATGGCCGCGACTTCCAGTTCAGGTCTTTCAGGCTGATGTGGCCCAGCATGTGCAGCATCGACGACACCGTGACCACGCGGTCGGTGATCTTCGGCAGCAGCAGGTTGGTCAGGGCGAAATGACCCAGGTGGTTGGTGCCGATCTGGCTCTCGAAACCGTCCTCGGTCACCGAGAAGGGCACGGCCATGATGCCGGCGTTGTTGACCAGGACATCGACGGCATCTACACCGGCGGCGAACTCGCGCACCGAGGCCAGGCTTTGCAGATCCAGGGGCCGGACCTCGACGTCGCCCGTCATGCCCGCGGCGGCGGCGCCACCCTTGGCGGTGTTGCGGCAGGCCAGGATGACCTTGGCGCCGACGCGGGCCAGTTCACGGGCGGTGACCTCACCGAGGCCACTGTTGGCGCCGGTGACGATGACGGTGCGGCCGGCGAAAGACGGCAGGTCGGCATTCGTCCACTGGCCGGTCCATTCACTCATGACCGCGAGCTTAGTGGGGTGCGGCTACTTGGGGCCGACCGAGAAGCCCTTGATGATCGCCTCGATGTCGCCGGCCTGTTCCTTGGCTTGTTCGGCGTACGTGGTGACGGTCAGCTGGATCAGGTAGTGGATTCCGGGCCGTGGCGGCGACGGCTGCGCGATGACGATCCGGTTGTAGGACTGCATCCGGCGGTTGTGCAGGTCATAGCTGCCCTCGATCATCGCCGACGGGTAGCCCTGGAAGTCTTCGCCCGAGCTGTAGAGCTTCTTGAAGTTCTCGGACAGCAGCGCGTCGGCATCGGAATGCTTGAGGGCGTCCTTGACATCGAAGTCGCCGGACAACTGGAACACCATCAGCATCGCCAGGGGATAGGTGTCGTTCTTGGCGATCGTCACGGTGCCGGGCGAGTAGTTGAGGTTCTTGTATCCCGTCCAGCCCGGCGGCCGGGGCAGTGTCACCTTGAGATCGGTGAGCTGGTCGGGCACCACCTGCTTGCTCTGCACACCCAGCTTGTTCAGGTAGTCCGGGAACGGAATCAGGCTGGCCTTGTCCACCGGCGTCGTGCTGGAGGTGGTCGGCGCAGTCGACCAGATCGACTTGTAGTCAGGTGTTTTCGCGTCGCACGCGGTGAGGGTCAGCGCAGTCGCAGTGGACAGCAACGCCCCAACGATCCGCTGCAGGGTCACAGAATCTCGCGGACCGCGTCGATCGGGCGGGCCAGTCGGGTGCCCTTGTCGGTGACGACGAACGGCCGCTCGATCAGAATCGGATGTTCGGCCATGGCGTCGAGCAGCTGCTCGTCCGTGGCGTCGGCCAGATTCAGCTCGGCGTAGAGGGATTCGCGCTTGCGCACCGCGGTACGCACGTCGATGCCCGCATCTTTGATCATCGCCGCGAGTTCGGCTCGGGTCGGCGGCGTCTTCAGGTACTGCACGACCTCAGGCTCAATGCCGTTCTCCCGCAACAGATCCAGCGTCTTGCGGGAGGTCGAGCACTTGGGATTGTGAAGAATCCGGGCCATTTAGGCGGATCCGTCGAAAAGGCCGGTGACCGAGCCGTTTTCGAACACCGCACGGATGGTCGCGGCCACCAGTGGCGCGATCGACAGCACGGTCAGGGCCGGGAACTGCTTGTCCGGCGTGATGGGCAGCGTGTTGGTGACGATGACCTCACGGGCGCCGCAGTCGGCGAGGCGCTGGGCCGCCGGGTCGGACAGCACGCCGTGAGTGGCGGCGATGATGACGTCCTTGGCCCCGTCTTCGCGCAGCAGCTTGACCGCGCCGGCGATGGTGCCACCGGTGTCGATCATGTCGTCGGTCAGGATGCAGGTCTTGCCCTTGACGTCGCCGACGACGCGGTTGGCCTTGACCTGGTTGGGGACCAGCGGGTCGCGAGTCTTGTGGATGAAGGCCAGCGGCACGCCGCCCAGGGAGTCGGCCCACTTCTCGGCGACGCGCACGCGACCCGAGTCGGGGGAGACGACGACGAGGTCGGAGTCGCCGTACTTGTCACCGATGTAGCCGCACAGCAGCGACTGACCGCGCATGTGGTCGACCGGACCGTCGAAGAAGCCCTGAATCTGGTCGGTGTGCAGATCGACCGAGACGATGCGGTCCGCTCCGGCGGTCTTGAGCAGGTCGGCGACCAGGCGGGCCGAGATGGGCTCGCGGCCGCGGTGCTTCTTGTCCTGGCGTGCGTACGGGTAGAACGGCAGGATCGCGGTGATCCGCTTGGCCGACCCGCGCTTGAGCGCGTCGATCATGATGAGCTGTTCCATCAGCCACTGGTTCAGCGGCGCGGGGTGGCTCTGCAGCACGAAGGCGTCGCAGCCGCGCACGGACTCGTCGAAGCGGACGAAGATCTCGCCGTTCGCGAAGTCGCGGGACGTCTGCGGGGTGACCTCGATGCCGAGCTCTTTGGCGACCTGTTCCGCCAGTTCGGGGTGCGCTCGCCCCGAGAAGAGCATCAGGTTTTTGCGGTTGTCGGTCCAGTCCGTGGCCACTGTGTGCTGCTTTCGCGGTGGGGGATCGATACGGCGTAATGGTACTTACCGGTAACCCGGTCCGGTTGCCGGGTTACCGGATTGCCAACATCAGGTGTCGGGATCAGCTTTCGCCGCGTGCTTTGCGGGCGGCGTCGGCGGCCTTGGAGTCGGGGCGTTTGCGCTCCACCCAGCCTTCGATATTGCGCTGTTCGCCCTTCGAAACGGCCAGCGCACCGGGGGGCACGTCCTCGCGGACCACGGTGCCGGCGCCGGTGTAGGCGCCGTCGCCGACGGTCACCGGCGCGACGAACATCGTGTCCGAGCCGGTGCGCACGTGCGAACCGATGGTGGTGCGGTTCTTGTTCTCGCCGTCGTAGTTGACGAAGACGCTGGACGCGCCGATGTTGCTGTACTCGCCGATGTCGGCGTCCCCGACGTAGGTCAGGTGCGGCACCTTGGTGCCGGTGCCGATCTTCGAGTTCTTGACCTCGACGAACGCGCCCAACTTGCCGTCGGCGCCCAGTTCGGTGCCCGGCCGCAGGTACGTGAAGGGTCCGACGGTGGCGCCGGCACCGATGACCGCCAGTTGCCCGTGGGTGCGGATCACCTCGGCGCCGTCGCCGACCTCCATGTCGGTCAGCGTGGTGTCGGGGCCGATGGTGCAGTTCGCGCCGATGTCGGTGGCGCCGAGGAGTTGGGTGCACTGCTTGACGACGGTGTCGCGGCCGATGCTGACGTCGACATCGATCCATGTGGTGGCCGGGTCGATGATCGTGACGCCGGCGCGCTGGTGACCGGCGATGATGCGGCGGTTCAGCTCGGCGGCCACTTCGGACAGCTGCACGCGGTCGTTCACACCGGAGACCTGCGCGCTGTCGTCGACGTGGTGGGCCCGGACGATCTGACCGTCGCCGCGCACGATCGAGATGGCGTCGGTGAGGTAGAGCTCCTGCTGGGCGTTGTCCGAACGCAGCCGGCTCAGCGCCGAGCGCAGGGCCGCCGCGTCGAATGCGTACACACCGGAGTTCACCTCGCGGATGGCGCGCTGGGACTCGGTGGCGTCGGCCTGCTCGACGATGCCGATCACCTCATGGTCCTGCGTGCGCAGGATACGGCCATAGCCCGTCGGGTTACTGACGGTCGTGGTGAGCACCGTGGCGGCCGCGGTGGCGGTCGCGTGAGTCTCGACGAGGCCCTCGAGGGTGCCGGCGTCGAGCAGCGGCACGTCTCCCGCGGTGACGACGACGGTGCCGGCGAAATCGTCGGGCAGGACAGACAGGCCGCAGCTGACGGCATGCCCGGTGCCGAGCTGCTCGTCCTGGATGGCGACGGTGACGGTCCGGCCGAGTCCGCCCGCGATCTCGTGCACATGCGCGGTGACCCGCTCGCGTTCCTTGCCGACGACCACGACGAGGTGCGTCGGGTTGACCTTGGCGACGGCATGCAGCGCGTGCGCAAGCATGCTGCGGCCGGCCAGCGTATGCAGGACCTTGGGAATGTCGGAGCGCATCCGGGTGCCCGACCCGGCCGCCAGGACGATGACAGCGGCTTCGCCTCGAGTCACGTACGCCTCTCTCTACGCGATGTCGCGCTTTGACTGCTTCGCGCTGTGCACTACTTGACTTGCTCCGTCGCCAGGACTCGAACCTGAACTATCTGAACCAAAATCAGAGGTGCTGCCGATTACACCACGACGGATTACTCGCCAGAGACTCTAGTGCAAGCGGATACGCTGACGACCATGGCAGCGGCGGAGAACGGAGCGCGCAGCCCCCGCGCGCGCATGACCGGCAGTGAACGCCGTCAACAGTTGATCGAGATCGCCAAGTCTCTGTTCGCCGAGCGCGGCTACGACGGCACGTCCATCGAGGAGATCGCGCAGCGCGCGAACGTCTCGAAGCCGGTGGTCTACGAGCATTTCGGCGGTAAAGAAGGCCTGTACGCCGTCGTCGTCGATCGGGAGATGTCGGCGCTGCTCGACGGCATCACGTCGTCGCTGACCAACAACCGGTCCCGAGTGCGGGTCGAGCGGGTGGCGCTGGCGCTGCTGACCTACGTCGAGGAGCACACCGACGGCTTCCGCATACTGATCAGGGATTCGCCGGCGGCCATCACGTCGGGCACCTACTCGACGCTGCTCAACGACGCGGTCAACCAGGTCAGCTCGATCCTGGCCGGCGACTTCTCCCGCCGCGGGCTCGACCCGGAGCTGGCCCCGCTCTATGCGCAGGCGCTCGTCGGCTCGGTGTCGATGTCCGCGCAGTGGTGGCTGGACACCCGCGAACCGAAGAAGGAAGTGGTCGCGGCGCACCTGGTCAATCTGATGTGGAACGGCCTGACGCATCTCGAGTCCGACCCGGCGCTGCACGACGAGGGCTGAGTGCTACCGCGCCGAACATGAGCTTGTGTGCGACATTCGGCGCAGAGTTGGCACACAAGCTCAGGCTCGATCGACGTTCTTACCCGCAGTCGCGCAGCAACAGGTCCGCGGTGGTCTCCCGCCGGATCAGCGGCCGGACCCGGCGATCGAACACGGCGACCACCGGTGGCCGGGTCGTCATGGTGAAGTTCGACGCGGTGCTGTGGTGATAGGCGCCGGTGCACGCCGTGGCGAGCAGATCGCCGGGGTGGACGTCGTCGGGCAGGTCGAGGTCGTCGGCGATGGCAATGCCGTCGCGCCCGACGATGGTGGTCCGGCGCGTCGGTCCGAGCGGGTGCCGATTGGCAAGGGCCACAGTGTAATTCGCGACCGGCGCGGAGTGGGGGTGGCTGCCGTCCACCGTGACGACGCCGCTGCCGTCTGTTCGGGTCGACACCGACTGCACACGGTGCAGCGTCACGCCGGCGCGCCCGCTGATCGCCCGGCCGGGTTCGACGACGAGCCGGGGGCGCGGGAACCGGTTGGCGGCGCACGCGGCGTCGAGGGCGTCTTCGAGGAAATCGGCCAGTGCTGTCACGTCGAGTTCGGGTTCGCCGGTCCGGTAGGCGATGGCGTGGCCGCCGCCGATGTTCAGCTCGGTGAGCACGACGCCGTGGGCGGCGCGCACGTCGGCCATGGTGTCGACGAGTCCGCGTACGGCCTCGACGTAGACCTCCGGCTCGGCGATCTGCGTGCCCAGGTGGCAGTACAGCCCGACCAGCGGCAGTTGCGGGGTGGCCAGTGCCCGGCGCACGGTCGGCAGCACGTCGACGCCCGGCAGCACCTGCAGCAGCACGGCCTGCCGCCGGCGCGCGACGCCCGCCAGGTAGGCCATTTCGACGGGGCAGTCGAGCACGATGCGGCCGACGCCTGCCCCCGCGGCGGTCGCGAGCTCGTCGACCGATTTGCCGCTGCCGTGCACGACGATGCGTGCCGGGTCCGTGCCGCCGGCGAGGGCCGTGGCCAGCTCGGCTGTCGAACACACGGCCATGCCGAGGCCGGCTTCGTGGACCCAGCCGGCGACGGTCCTGGTCAGCAGCGACTGGGCGGCGTAGACGACTTCGACGCCGCGCAGCGAAGCGCGGTAGTGCTGCGCGCGCTTGCGGAAGTCGGCCTCATCCAGAACATATGCGGGCGTGCCGAACTCGTCGGCCACGTCGGTGAGCGCCACCGACCCGACGCACAGTCGTCCCAGGGCGTCGACCTGGGTGGTCGACGGCCAGATGGTGGTGTCGATGCGCGGACGCATGGCGCCACGCAGGGACGGCAGGATGTCGAGCAGTGTCATGGCTCCAGCCTGCGTCCGGAATCGCCCGGTGAGCGCTCCGTTGACGATCCCTTGACGGGACGGTGCCCAATATTGACGAAGTCCTGCGAACTACAATCGGAGGCATCATGACCTCCCCGGGGCAGCAATCGATCCAAACCCCGTTGGCGGGGCTCGTCCAACTCGCACTCACCGATCCTGGCCTGCAGGAACTGACGCGGCATGCCGCCGAAGGCGTCGCCGAGCAGGCGCTGGTGGGCCCGGTCAGCGCCCGGCTGCCGGTCGCGGCCGCACTGGCCGCCGCCGGTCCGGTGCTGGTCGTCACGGCCACGGGCCGCGAGGCCGACGACCTCACCGCCGAACTGCGGGCCGTCCATGGCGATGCCGTGGCGCTGTTCCCGTCGTGGGAGACGCTGCCGCACGAGCGGCTCTCGCCCGGCGTCGACACCGTCGGCGCGCGGCTGACAGTGCTGCGCCGGCTGGCCCATCCCGACGACGCCCGTCTCGGTCCGCCGCTGCGCGTGGTGGTCACCACGGCCCGGTCGCTGCTGCAGCCGCTGGCCGGCGGGGTGACCGACGCCGAACCGGTGACGTTGACCATCGGCGGTGAGGCCGACTTCGACGACACCGTGGCGCGGCTGGTCGAGCTGGCCTACACGCGCGTCGACATGGTCGGAAAACGCGGCGAATTCGCCGTCCGCGGAGGCATTCTCGACGTCTTCACGCCCACCGCCGAACACCCCGTACGCGTCGAGTTCTGGGGCGACGAGGTCACCGAGATGCGCATGTTCTCGGTCGCCGACCAGCGGTCCATCCCCGAGATCGCCGTCGACACCATGATCGCGGTGCCCTGCCGCGAACTGCTGCTGACCGCCGATGTTCGCGACCGCGCCGCCGAAATCGGGGCGGGCCTGCCCAGCAGTGACAACCAGGTCACCGGCAGCGTCGCGGACATGATGGCCAAGCTGGCCGAGGGCATTCCTGTCGACGGCATGGAGGCGCTGCTGCCGGTGCTGCGGCCCGGCGAACTGGCGTTGCTCACCGACCGGCTGCCGGCCGGTGCGCCGCTGCTGATCTGCGATCCGGAGAAGGTGCGCACCCGCGCGGCCGATCTGATCAAGACGGGCCGCGAGTTCCTGGAGGCCTCGTGGTCGGTGGCCGCCGTGGGTGGCGATGCGCCGATCGACATCGAGCAGCTCGGTGGTTCGGGGTTCCGCGACTTCGTGGAGATCCGCGAGGCGGCGGCCGCCGGCGGCCACCCGTGGTGGACGCTGAGCCAGCTGGCCAACGAGACGGCGCTCGAGGTGCAGATCCGGCCGGCGCCGTCGGCGCGCAGCCAACAGAGCCTCGAAGAGATCTTCGCGATGCTGCGGGCGCACATCGCCACCGGCGGGCTCGCGGCGGTGGTGACCCCGGGTACCGGTACCGCGCACCGCGTGGTCGAACAGCTCAGCGAATCCGATGTCGCCGCAACGATGTTGGAGCCAGGTGCGGTGCCGAAGCCCGGTGTCGTCGGCGTGTTGAAGGGCCCGTTGCACGACGGTCTGGTGCTACCCGGCGTCAACCTGGTGATCATCACCGAGACCGATCTGACGGGCAACCGGGCGGGGGCCACCGAGGGCAAAAGGCTTGCCGCCAAACGGCGTAACGTCGTCGACCCGCTGGCGTTGACGGCGGGCGACCTGGTGGTGCACGACCAGCACGGCATCGGCAAGTTCGTCGAGATGACCGAGCGGGTGGTCGGTGGCGCCCGGCGCGAGTACCTGGTGCTGGAGTACGCGTCGGCCAAACGCGGTGGTGGGTCGGACCGGCTGTACGTGCCGATGGACTCGCTGGACCAACTGTCCCGTTACGTCGGCGGCACCGAACCCACGCTGAGCCGGCTCGGTGGCAGCGACTGGACCAACACGAAGACCAAGGCGCGCAAGGCCGTTCGTGAGATCGCCGGCGAGTTGGTGTCGCTGTACGCCAAGCGCCAGTCCGCGCCCGGGCACGCATTCGCGCCGGACACGCCGTGGCAGGCCGAGATGGAGGACGCGTTCGGCTTCACTGAGACCGTGGATCAGCTGACCGCCATCACCGAGGTCAAGTCCGACATGGAGAAGCCGGTCCCCATGGACCGGGTCATCTGCGGTGACGTCGGTTACGGCAAGACGGAGATCGCGGTGCGCGCGGCGTTCAAGGCCGTGCAGGACGGCAAGCAGGTCGCGGTGCTCGTGCCGACGACGCTGCTGGCCGACCAGCATCTGCAGACCTTCACCGCGCGGATGGCCGGTTTCCCGGTGACGGTCAAGGGGCTGTCGCGGTTCACCGATCCGGCCGAATCCCGTTTGGTGATCGAGGGTTTGAAGGACGGCTCGGTCGATGTGGTGATCGGCACCCACCGGCTGCTGGCGACCGGCGTCACCTGGAAAGACCTCGGTCTGGTGATCGTCGACGAAGAGCAGCGGTTCGGCGTCGAGCACAAGGAGCACATCAAGTCGATGCGCACCCACGTCGACGTGCTGACCATGAGTGCCACCCCGATCCCGCGCACCCTGGAGATGAGCCTGGCCGGCATCCGGGAGATGTCGACCATCCTGACGCCGCCCGAGGAACGCTTCCCCGTGCTGACTTACGTTGGGCCGCATGACGATAAGCAGGTCGCCGCGGCGCTGCGACGCGAACTGCTGCGAGACGGGCAGGCGTTCTACATCCACAACCGGGTGAAGTCGATCGACAACGCCGCCGCGCGGGTACGCCAGATGGTGCCCGAGGCGCGGGTTGTGGTGGCACACGGGCAGATGCCCGAGGAGATGCTGGAGAAGACCGTCGAGGGCTTCTGGAACCGCGATTACGACATCCTGGTGTGCACCACGATTGTCGAGACGGGCCTTGATATCTCGAACGCCAACACGCTGATCGTGGAGCGTGCCGACACCTTCGGGTTGTCGCAGCTGCACCAGCTGCGTGGTCGTGTGGGCCGCAGCCGGGAACGCGGCTACGCGTATTTCCTGTACCCGCCCGAGGTTCCGCTCACCGAGACCGCGCACGACCGGCTGGCGACCATCGCCCAGAACAATGACCTGGGCGCCGGTATGGCCGTTGCGATGAAGGACCTCGAGATTCGCGGCGCCGGCAACGTGCTCGGTGTCGAGCAGTCCGGGCACGTCGCGGGCGTCGGCTTCGACCTGTACGTCCGGCTCGTCGGCGAGGCCGTCGAGGCCTACCGGGCCGCCGTCGACGGGAAAACCATTGCGGCCGTGGAGGAACCGAAGGAAGTGCGGGTCGATCTGCCGATCGACGCTCACCTGCCACCGGACTACATCGGCAGCGACCGGCTGCGCCTCGAGGCCTACCGCCGCTTGGCCGCCGCGTCCGACCACGCGGCCGTCGCGTCCGTCGTCGAGGAGTTGGTGGACCGCTACGGACCGCTGCCCGAACCCGCGCAGCGCCTCGTCGCCGTGGCGCGTCTGCGGCTGCTGTGCCGCGAGTACGGGGTCACCGAGGTGAGCGCGATCTCGGACTCGACCATCCGGTTGACGCCCCTGACGCTCTTGGACTCCGGGCAGCTGCGGCTCAAGCGGATGTATCCCGGGGCGACGTACCGGGCCACCACGTCGACGGTGCAGATCCCGATTCCGCGGGCCGGCGCCGGGGTCGGCGCGCCCCGCATCCGTGACCTCGAACTGGCCCGTGCGGTGGCCGGATTGCTGCTGGTACTCGACGGGAAAGCGGCCGGTGAAGTGGACATAACCGACCTTGGAGGTAGTGCGGTGGGAGAACTGGGGCAGTCGAAGTGACGGTCGTCCTGGTCGATCCGCGCCGCCCCTCGCTGATGCCGATCGACGCGCTGGCCCTTCTGACCGGCGATGTGCAGTACACCGAGGAGCTGCCGGTCAAGGTGCCGTGGTCCCTGCCGTCGGGCCGGCCGGCCTACGGCGACTCCGACAATCCGGCGCCGGTGCTGCTGTCCTCCGATCCGGAGCATCCGCAGGTGCGGGCCCGGCTCGCGGCCGGCGAGAGGCTGATCGCGGCGGACGGTTCGCAGCCCGGGGAGCGACTCATCGACGCCGTCACGATGATGGACAAGCTGCGCACCAACGGGCCGTGGGAGAGCGAGCAGACGCATGACTCGCTGCGCCGTTACCTGCTGGAAGAGACCTACGAGCTGTTCGACGCGGTGCGGGGCGGCAACGCCGACGACGTCCGCGAGGAACTCGGAGATGTGTTGCTGCAGGTGCTGTTCCACGCGCGCATCGCCGAAGACGCGCCGCTGCACCCGTTCGGAATCGACGACGTGGCCGACACCTTGATTCGCAAATTGGGCAACCGGGTTCCGGCAGTGCTTGCCGGACAAGAGATTTCGCTGGAAGACCAGATCGCGCAGTGGGAAGAGCGCAAGGCGTTGGAGAAGGCCGCGCGGACGTCGTGCATGGACGAGGTGCCGACGGCGCTGCCGGCGCTGGCCCTGGCGCAGAAGCTGATCGAACGGACCGGCACGGCCGGGTTGCCCGCCGATCTGCTTCCGGCGGGACTCACCTCGGTGAGCCTCGAACCTGACGTCGACGCCGAAAGTGCCTTGCGCACAGTGGCTCTGGAATTCATCGACACCGTGCGGGCGACCGAGCGCCGCATCGTCGCCGCCCGCCGCGGCGACGAAGTGGCGGTGGAGTTGGATGCCGCACCGCTGGGTGCGGTGTCAGAGGAGGAGTGGCGGGAGCACTGGCCGGCTCAGACCGACTGAGTCGCGGCCTCGTCGATCAGATCGGCCACGGCGACCGGCTGTGAAGCCAGCGACGCGTGGCTGGCGTCCAGTTCGATGATCTTGCGCGGGTTCATTCGCTGCGCCATGCGGCGTTCGTTGTCGGGGTGGATCATGTGGTCCTGCGTGGACACCTGGTACCACGTCGGCTTGACCCGCCAGGCCGGTGCCGTCACTGTGTCGCCGAAAGTCGATGCCAGCGGTGCCTTTTGGGTCACGGCCATGACGAGCGCGGCGTCGTCGGGCAGGTCCTGGCAGAAGCTCTCGTGGAACTTGTCCTGGGCGACCCACAGGTAGCCATCTGAATCCGGCGCGAGGTTGGCGGCCGCGGCGGGCGGCATCTCCTGGGTGATTCCGCCGGGGCTCTCCCCGGCGTCCGGTGCGAAGGCCGCGATGTAGACCAAGGCCGTCACGTTGGGCAGGTCACCGGCTTCGGTGATCACCGCGCCGCCGTATGAATGCCCGACCAGGACGACCGGGCCATCGACCTGACTGACCATCTTGCGGGTGCGCTCGGCGTCGTCGGCCAGCGACGTCAGAGGGTTCTCCACCGCGCGCAGCGACTGATAGCCGCGCCGGTTCAGTTCGACGATCACGTTGGCCCAATGGGCGGCACCGCCCCAGAATCCGTGGACCAGGACGACTGTTGGTTTTTCGGTCATGCGGTGACAGTATTTGGACGATGAGGCAAGATCAATGACTGATACGGTGTCAAACTTTGCCGATTCACCGGCGTGCGGTTCCGATGCGTTTTCCGAGATCCTCGACACCGTCCGTCTGCGCGGCCAGGACGTGGTGCGTTATGCGCCGCGTTCCATGCCGTTCAACATCGCGATGCCCGGGCGACGCCAGCTGCACATCGTCGAGCGCGGCGACGTCCGGCTGCGGGTGGGCGACGGCGGTCCCTCGGTCACGTTGCACGACGGCGACCTCGTCCTGCTGGCCCGGGGTGGTCGACATCAGCTGCAAGCGGGGCCGGGCGTGGCGGCCCGCGGTCTCGTCGAGGCCGACCGCTATACCGACGAAGGTGAACTCTCGCAACAGGATTCGCCACGCTGGGTGACCGGGACGTTCGCGGTCGACGAGGCTGTCGCCGACCCGCTGTTGGCGGTGCTGCCTCCGACAATCGTGGTGTCCGGAGGCGGGGTTGACCGTGAGTGGCTGGAGGTCAGCCTGCGGCTGCTGGTGGCAGAGGTGGCGGAGCCGCGGCCCGGCTCGGCGGTGATGATCTCGCGCATCCTGGACCTGCTGTTCATCCATACCCTGCGGGCCTGGTCTCGCGATGCCGTAGCGCCATCGGGATGGTTGACGGCCGCGCTGGATCCAGTTCTGGGCCAGGTGCTTTCGGCTATTCATCAGAATTTGGCGCGGCCATGGTCGGTCGCCGAACTCGCGCAGATGGCCAACCTGTCGCGGACCGCCTTCGCCGAGCGGTTCACCCGGCTGCTGGGGAGCCCGCCCGCCGGCTACCTCATCGACCGCCGGCTGGACCGGGCGGCGCAGCTGTTGCGAACGGATACGGCGTCGGTCGCCGCGGTCGCGGCGGCGGTGGGCTACACCTCGGAGGCCGGGCTCAGCCGGGCGTTCAGCCGGCGGTTCGGCGCCCCGCCGTTGCGCTGGCGAAACACTGTGGGCCGCGCCGACTGATCGGCTGCCACCGATCCTGACTGCACTGCGACTTCCGGGCTGGTTCTCCGCCGTGAGGTCAGGCTCGCGCAGTGCGATGTGTGCTGTGTGGTGGGGGCCGAACGCAACTGCATGGCGATTTTCCGGCCGGTTTTCCGCCACCCGGTTGCGTTCGAGGACCTTCGGGTCAAGGCCTGCCCGCCCACAACGAGAACTTGGGATCGGTAGCCGACCGGCCCCGGTGTGATTGCTCCAACGACGCCGACGAACGAGCGTCCAAAGAGAGGAATCACCGTGAAGATCGTCCCCGCCGTCATCGAACAGCACGTCAACCGCTTCGACCGTCAGCAGAGCCTGATCATCGCGATCAGCACCGGCCTGCTGGCGTTCTGGTCGGGTTACCGCGTCGCCTGGTCGCTGTACCTGACGCTGACCTACGACTTCCTGTTCGGCTCGCTGGTCTTCCAGGTCGCGCTGTGGGGCGTCATCGGTGGTGCCGCAGCGGTCGCGTCGCTGGCGTTCTACAACCGCTACCGCACCGCCGATCAGCCTGACGCTCAGCCGAGCAGCGTCGAACCCCAGTAGTCCGACGAACCATCACGCACACCTGGCGGGCAGGCGAAGATGCCGCTGCCGGTGTGCGTGATGTATTCGTTCAGGGCATCGTGGTCGGACAGCGACCGCTGCATCGGGATGAACGACTCGGCCGGATTGCGGACGAAGGCGATGAAGAACAGACCTGCGTCCAAATGGCCGAAACCGTCTGAGCCGTCGGTGAAGTTGTAGCCGCGACGCAGAATCTTGGCCCCGTTGTTGGCTTCGGGGGAAGCCAGCCGCACGTGCGAGTCGACGTCGATCATCGGCGCGCCGTCGGCGCCCTTGCTCTCGAAGTCCAGCGGGGCGAACTCGTCGGTGTAGCCGTTCGGCGCGCCGCTGCCCTTCTGCCGCCCGATGACCCGTTCCTGTTCGGCCAACACGGTGCGGTCCCAGGATTCGATGAGCATCCGGATGCGCCGGCTGATGAGATATGCGCCGCCGGTCATCCAGGCCGGTCCGTCGCCGTCGCCGACCCAGACGTGCTGGTCGATGGCCGATGTGTCCTCGGCCTTCAGGTTGTTGGTTCCGTCCTTGAACCCGAACAGGTTTCGTGGCGTGGATTGCGTGACCGTGGTCGACGACGTACGGCCGAACCCGAGCTGCGAGTACCGGACCGCGACGGTGCCGAAGCCCACACGCGCCAGGTTGCGGATGGCGTGCACCGCAACCTGCGGGTCGTTGGCGCAGGCCTGCACGACGATGTCGCCGCCGCAGCGGGCCGGGTCCAGCTTCTCGTTGCGGAACTTGGGCAGGTCCACCAGGTGTGCCGGCCGCTGCGCGTCGACGCCGAACCGGTCCTTGCCGTCCTTGCGGAAGAAGGTGGGGCCGAAACCGATGGTCAGGGTCAACGCCGACGGCGAAAGGCCAAGGGCCTCGCCGGTATCGGCCGGCGGCGCGTACGGATTGAGCCCGACGGCCCCGTGCGCGACGGCCTCCTCGCCGAGCGTCATGCGCTCGGCCATCTCGGTCCACTTCTTGAGCATCGCCACCACGTCGGCCTTCTTGTCCGTCGTGATGTCGAAGGTGGCGAAATGCATGCGGTCCTGTGCGGCGGTGACGATGCCCGCCTGATGGGTCCCGCGGAACGGCACCGGATTGCGCAGGCTGTTGTCGACTACGGCTGCGGAGGAGCGGCCGGCCAGCGCACCGGTGGCGGCGGCGCCGACCACGGCGGCCGTCACCCCGGCCGCGCCGAACAGCTTGCGTCGGCTGAGTCCGCCGGACCCGGTCACCGTCGGCTCAGTGGTGTGCGGTTGGGGCTCATTGCTTTGCGATGACACCCTGCACCTCGCTGACCTCCTTGCTCAGGGCATCGACGGCGCGCGAAAGTTCTTGCCGCTCAGGCTCGGTCACCTTGTCGTAGGAGATGAAGCCGTCGCCCTG
>Ga0265327_10002509_pt1 | contig 19174 bp, 18 predicted proteins | sample 41621metaG_FD_202089 | JGI IMG/M metagenome (GOLD analysis project Ga0265327, IMG submission 202089) | Rhizosphere microbial communities from Carex aquatilis grown in University of Washington, Seatle, WA, United States - 4-16-21 metaG | ecosystem: Host-associated > Plants > Roots > Rhizosphere...
AAAAACACATAATCCCACGCCCCCCGGCGCGAAGGGCGGGATTCGATCTTGCTCATACTGATGCCGTAGCGGGCGAACGGCTCCAAGGTCTGGTACAAAGCGCCCGGCGAATTGCGGGTGGAGACCAGCAGCGACGTTTTGTCCAGCCCAGTCGGCCCCACCGCCTGGCGACCGACGACCAGGAAACGGGTGGTATTGTCCGGCTCGTCCTCGATATTGCGCTCCAGGATCGTCAGCCCGTACAACTCCGCCGCCACCTCGCCGGCGATGGCCGCGCTGTCCGGGTCTAAGGCCGCCAAGCGAGCGGCTTCGGCATTGCTGCTGGCGCTAAAGCGCTCGGCATGCGGCAGGCAGCGATCCAGCCATTGCCGACACTGCGCCAAGGATTGCTGATGCGAAAACACCTTGCGAACCGCACGCAAATCCTGCTGCTTGCCCATCAGATTGTGGTGGATGCGCAGCGCCACCTCGCCGGCGATCAGCAACGGCGAGCGCAGGAAGCTGTCCAGCGTGTGGGTGATGACCCCTTCCGTTGAGTTTTCCACCGGCACCACGCCGAATTGGCAAGCGCCCCCCTCCACCGCACGGAAAATCTCGTCGATGGCCGGATAAGGCTGCGCCTGGATGGCGTGGCCGAAATGCTTGTACGCCGCCTGTTGGGTGAACGTGCCCACCGGGCCTAAAAAAGCCACCGTCAAAGGCTTTTCCAAGGCCAGGCAAGCCGACATCACTTCACGGAAAAATCGCGCCACCGTCTCGTTGGACAAAGGCCCGGCATTGTTGGCGACCATCCGGCGCAATACTTCGGCCTCGCGCTCCGGGCGGTAGAAATTGTCCGCCTCGCCCTGGGCCTGCTTGATTTCCGCCACCGTCTGGGCACAGCCCGCACGCCGGTTAAGCAGTGCCAGCAGTTGATCGTCGATGGCGTCGATTTGTTTGCGCATCTCGCCCAACGCCGGCAACAGCGTCTGCGGGTGATTGTTTTGCTCCACGCTAAACCCTTAGGCTGAAAAGCTTTAAATAACCCGGGCGGACAGCACGCCGTTAATCGTGCGTATCTTCACCAAGGTCTCGGCAGGCACCTGATCGCCCAGATCGACCAGGGTATAAGCGTACTCGCCCCGCGACTTGTTGAGCAAATCAATGATGTTCAGATTGGCCTCGCCCAGCGCACTGGAAATCTGGCTGACCATGTTCGGCACATTGGCATTCGCCACGCACAGCCGGGCTACCGTGTCGTCAGTCCGGGGCACGACCACTTCCGGAAAATTGACGGCGTTGCGGATGCTGCCGTTTTCCAGATAGTCGCGGATCTGCTCGGCCACCATCACCGCGCAATTGTCTTCGGCTTCCTCGGTGGAAGCGCCCAGATGCGGCAACAAGATCACGCCTTTTTTGCCGAGCAGCTTGTTGGAGGGAAAATCGCAGACATAGCCGCGCAACTTGCCGGCTTCCAGCGCGGCGATGACGGCGTCCTCATCGACGATGCCGGCGCGGGAGAAGTTCACCACCACCGCGCCTTTCCGCAACAAGCCGATGCGCGAAGGATTGATTAAGTTGCGGGTGTGGTCGTTCAGCGGCACATGCAAGCTGACATAATCCGACTGGCCCAGCAAATCATCGACGCCTTGGGCTTTTTCCACGGCGCGGGACAACTGCCACGCACTGTCTATCGTCATCGACGGATCGAAGCCGACGACCCGCATCCCCAGCGCAATCGCCGCGTTGGCGACTTTGACGCCGATGGCACCCAAGCCAATCACGCCCAAGGTCTTGCCCGAAAGCTCCGTGCCGGCGAATCCCGCCTTGCCCTTCTCCACCGCCGTGTTGATCTCCTCGTCCGTGCCGCTTTGGCTGTTGGCAAAAGCCCAAGCCTCGCAAATATGGCGGCTGGCCAGCAACAAGGCCGCGACGGTCAACTCGGTGACGGCGTTGGAGTTGGCCCCCGGCGCGTTGAACACCGGAATGCCTTTTTTGGAATAGTCGCCCACCGGAATATTGTTGACCCCGGCGCCGGCGCGACCCACGCACAGCACCGAATCGGCAATCGCCACCCCGTGCAATTTGAACGAGCGCAACAAGATCGCGTCGGGATGCTGGATCTCCGAAGCCACTTCGTACTTGTCACGCGGCAGGCGCTCCAAGCCGGCGGTGGAAATATTGTTATACGTCAGTACTTTAAACATAAGCTTTGGCCTTACTCCGCGCCCTCTGGCGCATGGTTTTCGTTAAGACACTCGCTCCCCTCTCCCTCCTTGGGAGAGGGGCCTGGGGGTGAGGGCTTTAAGCGTATTTGCGCTCAAACTCCGCCATGAACGCGATCAGCGCGTCCACGCCCGCTTGCGGCATCGCATTGTAAATGCTGGCACGCATTCCGCCCACCGAACGATGGCCGTCCAGCGTCACCAAGCCGGCCGCCTTGGCCTCGGTGGAGAAAGTCTTCTCCAACTCCGGCTTGGCCAGACGGAACGGCACGTTCATCCGCGAACGGTAAGCCGGATCGACCGGATTGGAATAAAACGGCGACGCGTCGATGGCCGCATACAGCTTTTCCGCCTTAGCCTTGTTGTGGACTTCCATCGCCGCCAAACCGCCCTGCTCTTTCACCCATTCCAGCGTCAAACCCAGCAAATACCAGTTATACGTCGCCGGCGTGTTCAGCATCGAACCATTGTCAGCCTGCTGTTTATAATCAAACACCGAAGGCGTGCCTTTCACCGTCTGACCAATCAAATCCTCACGGACGATGACAACGGCGATGCCGGACGGCCCCATGTTTTTCTGCGCCCCGGCGTAAATCAAACCAAAGCGGCTCACATCAATCGGGCGCGAAAGAATATCCGACGACATATCGCACACCAAAGGCAGGCCGCCGTCATCGGGAATGTCCTGAAATTCCAGGCCGTTGATGGTTTCGTTCGAGGTATAATGCAGATAAGCCGCCTCAGCATCAACCACCCATTCCGCACGCGGCGCAATCGTCGTGAAGCCATTGTCCTTTGAGCTCGTGGCGATTTTCACCTCCGCATATAACTTAGCCTCGGCAATCGCCTTGCCCGACCAAATGCCGGTATTGGCATACACAGCGGAAGTCTTGCCACGCAGCAAATTCATCGGCACCCCGGCAAACTGCCCGAACGCGCCGCTCTGCACAAACAGCACTTTATAATTGGCAGGAACCGCCAACAACTCACGCAAATCCGCCTCGGTCTTCTCGGCGATGGACACATACTCCTTGCTGCGATGGCTCATCTCCATCACCGACATGCCCGTACCGCGCCAATCCAACAACTCCGCCTGAGCACGCAGCAATACGGATTCCGGCAATGTCGAAGGGCCGGCGCTGAAGTTATAAACTCTGGACATTGGAACCTCTTAGCTTAAGTGGTAGTAAAATCAATTTTGTTCGCCAATCGTTGGCGCATTTTCCGGGGCAAGCCGATGCAACGCCTCCCGCCAGGTGGCAGTCATAGTTTCCAATACCGCATAGCGTCTTTGCGTGACCACCGCCCGCACGATAGCATCGTTAATATCCAAATAATCGTGAACCAACACATTACGAAAGCCGACCATTTTCATCAATTCCCCGTGTTGCTCGAAGTCCAAATCCCCCCGGCTCTTCAACTCATCCAATGCCTCGCGGGACTGGCTCACCGACAAATGGTGTTTTTGCTGGACAAAATACCGCGCCAAACCGATGAACGACTCAATATACACTTGCAAGGCGCGCTGTATCGCCAACAAATCACGCTCTTTCCAAGCGCTGGCGTCTTCTAAAGCGTACTCGTCCAAAATCCGCAGCATCCTCGTCTGGTGCCGGATCAACGCCTGTTCATACGCAATATCTCTCATAGTCTTTTTCCCATTTCGACAAAATTGCGTTTTCCAGCCTTTTCACATGCGGCACATTGCGGTCGAAACACTTCCGCGCAGATAGCAAAATACTGTACTGCAAATACATCGGCGCGGTTTCCAGATCAATGACACTGACGCGGCCATACAGCTTCAACGTGCGCTCAATTTCAGCCTCCAATTGCTGCGGGCGCAACCAGCGCGAAACCGGGTCGGATTCATACACTGAGAACAAGACGGCAACATCCCAGTCGCTGTCCCCACGCGCCGTTTGTTTCGCACGCGAACCATACAGATAAACCGCATCGACTTGCGCATGGGCTTGAATCACCTGGACAATATCATCCATAGCCTGGCACACTTAAGTTTCTATGGATTCCCCGCTTTCAAGATAATCAGCTTTCATCATATCCCAAACGACTTGCAATTCCTGCACAGCCATTTCTGGCGAAGCGGCGAATGCCGATATTTCGGGCATTTCCATAAAATGTGCCAGCCAATGCTCGCCGTCAAAATACAAATTCAACGTGAAGCCATCGAAGCGTTCGTCTTTCATTGCTTTTGCTCCAAGGCATTCAAAACAAGTGAATACTCCTGGATGGCATCCGCGATATTTTCCAAGGCTTTCTGCTCGGTCAAGCCCTGGGAATGACATCCCGACAAACCGGGAACCGACACGGCGAAGCCTTCTTCCGACTGCTCCAAAACGACTTGGTATTTCATGGTGTTACCATTTGTGATTTTTAGCTTTTCTAATGGTTGAAAACATTCAAATCGTAGGTTCTATTGACGAAGATAGCAAATGGCGCACTTCGTGCGTCAGCGTATCCTACGTGGGCTTTTACTCTGTAATTTTCACCCATTTGCGATTTTCTAGTTTAGACTTTAATTCAGGAAATAAAAATACAATGATATCATCATACCGTGAATCCCGCATATACCTATCCTCACCATTCCGCAAGGAGTCTTTGATTTTCTCTGCAACATTGTTAATCCAGTTATTGTGCTTTTCATGCTTATCCGACAAAACTGGAGAATACACTTTATAAGCGCACAAATACAAAAATTTGAACCTATCTTCAGATTTTGTTGCTTCTCTTAAGACAGACTCTAAAATTTGATATACTGTAAAAGGCTTACCATCACCATATCCGATAGACGACCCGCTTTTAATACTTAAAAGAACACTTAAAATACCATGCCACCCCCAAAACCTATCATCATCAACCCCAAAAAAACCTTTTTCTTCAAGAAACGAAATCCAGCTTTTTAATTGATCTTTATAAGTAGGCAAGTAATTTGACTTATAGTAAGCAAAAGCAGACCCAATAAATCCATCCGCTATCAATGCATCCAACTCCTTGTTGTAATCATGATAAAATGGTCGAAATGTTTCATTTGGATATTCGATGTCATCAAGACTAACATAGCTCCAATCCCACCAAGAGCTTTCTTGAAATTCATGCAATGCAGGACGCTGAAAATAGCACTTGACCTTTAGCTGCCTATCTGTCTCGGTCATCGCCTGAGCTTCATTATCTAGGACAAATATGTTTCTATGATTAAAAAAAGCCTCATCTACATGGGTCGAGCGATTCAGACTAAATTCTCTAAATATCCAAAAAATAAACGTGTTTTCTGCTTTATAAAAGGTATCACGCTTAATCACTTCACTTAAAAATGTATAGGATAACTGTATCTCAAAGACAGTTTTTTTATTATTTCTGACACAACTAACATCAGGTCGTTTCCATTGTCCTTTTAAAACATCACCAATTGTCACTTTATCACGATTCACTTTACCTGAAACGCATTGATCCTGCTCCAGCCAATCTGCTATAAAATTCTTCAGCTTTTGATGTAACAGACTCTCTTTCTGCCCTCTATATCGAAGAGCCATAATTTGATCAGGAGAAAGCTTTCGACCTTCATACCATGGGCAATCAGTAGATGCTTCAGAATGAGTAAACCACCGATTACCATTTTCAGTATGTCTGCGGCTAAGATAGACAGGTTTTCTACAGATTGAACAAAGCAAGTAAGGCGGCAAATCGTTTTCCTTTTTGTATATCCGTCGTTCCATTGCTTTCCTTCTTAATAGCGTAAATTCCTCCTCAGATAATTCCAGCAAGTCCGTAGCGCCTAACAAGTCGCCAGTATCGAAAAACACCGCCTCCTCTATTGTTTGCTGTCCCATATCAAAAATCACCTTAAAAATCATTACTATTTCAAGCCCTGCAACCAGATAGCCCGGCAGGGTGGCAAACGGCTCTATCGTTTGCCCACGCGGATAAAACAAATGGTAGGCAAGCCCGTAGGATGCGCTGACGAAGGAAGAGCATCAATCGCGAACCATGCGCTTCGTACCTCAGCGCATCCTACATGATAATCGCTCATAACAACCTCAACTTTGGGGGTTTCAAGCGCTATGACGATAGCAGGCCAAGCTGGTCATTCCGCCAATGTCATGTCCAATCGGCGCTCTATTCTGTCTATGCGTTCTTTAGAGCCCGGCAGGGTGGGCAAACGGCTTTATCGTTTGCCCACGCGGAACCGGCAAAATCGGTGGGCAAGCAAAAAGACGCTTGCCCACTCTACCCTACTAATCTATTTAGTATTATGTGGCACGGACATCATCGGACTGCTGGATTAGACATTCCGCTGGTATGCCTAGGTCTTTGTGCAAACGCCAAATCATTTTCAGCGTGAGCGGGCGTTTGTGGTTAAGGATGTCGTAAACACGACTACGCTTGCCAATCATAGGCTCCAAATCCTTGGGACTTAAACCCTTCTGATCCATGCAAATTTAATGGCTTCGATGGGGTCGGGCAAATCAAGCGCATAATGCTTCTTTTCATAAGCCTCCACTAAAGTGACTAAGACATCTAAACGCTCACCTTCGGATGTGTCAGCCTCGGCCATCATCAGCTTTTCGATTTCACTTAGAGCAGCATGGTAATCCGCTTCAGTTTTAATCGGCTTGATTTCCATTCTTGAAAACGTTTCCGCACGTCAAAGCCTATCACTCAGTGTATTCGCTTGCCACTGAGCGCCATTTAAACCTCTTCCCCCTGATCCTCCCCGTTCTCAAGCTCCACCCCATCGCCATTCTCCCCGCCCGGCAAACAGGCAATCCGGTCCACGCCGACGACTTTCTCGCCCGAGCCGAGCTTGATGACGGTGACGCCCTGGGCGTTGCGGCCGACGACGGAGATTTCCTCCACCCGCGTCCGCACCAGCGTGCCGGCGTCGGTGATGAGCATGATCTCGTCGCTGTCTTCGACCAGGGTCGCGCCGACCACCTGGCCGTTGCGGGCCGAGGTCTGGATGCTGATGACGCCTTGGCCGCCGCGGTTGTGGCGGGGGAAATCGTCGAGGCGGGTGCGCTTGCCGAAGCCGTTTTCGGTGATGTTCAGCACCGTGCCTTCGCTGACAATGCCTTCATTGGCGACAATCAGCGCGATGACTTTCTGGCCTTCTTGCAAGCGCATGCCGCGCACGCCGGTCGCGGTGCGGCCCATCGCGCGCACGTCGGTTTCTTTGAAGCAGACGACTTTGCCGTCGCTGGAGAACAGCATCACGTCCTGCTCGCCGTTGGTGATGGCGACATTGACCAGGCGGTCGTCTTCGCGCAGGTCGATGGCGATGATGCCCGCCGTGCGCGGGCGCGAGAAGTCGGCCAGCGGCACTTTCTTGACGGTGGCCGAGGCGGTGGCCATGAACACGTAATGGTCGTCGTCGAACTCGCGCACCGGCAGGATGGCGTTGATGCGCTCGCCTTCCGCCAAAGGCAGCAGGTTGACGAACGGCCGGCCGCGCGCGGTGCGGCTGGCGACCGGCAGTTCGTAGGTTTTCAGCCAGTACACCCGGCCCGTGCTGGAGAAGCACAGGATGGTGTCGTGGGTGTTGGCGACGATGAGCTTTTCGATGTAGTCCTCTTCCTTGGTCGCCGCCGCCTGCTTGCCGCGCCCGCCGCGCTTTTGGGCGCGGTAGTCGGTCAAGGGCTGGGATTTGACATAGCCTTCGTGGGAGACCGTGACCACGCGGTCTTCCTCGGTGATGAGATCCTCGGCGGACAGGTCGAGGCGGTCTTGCAGGATCTCGGTGCGCCGCTTGTCGCCGAACTGCTCGCGCACCGCCAGCAATTCGTCGCGGATGACCTCCATCAAGCGCCGGTCGTCGGCGAGGATGCGCAGCAGTTCGTCGATCTGGCCGAGCAGGATTTTATACTCGTCGATGATCTTGTCCTGCTCCAACCCGGTCAGGCGGTGCAGGCGCAGATCCAAGATGGCCTGGGCCTGCACTGGTGACAGCCGGTAGCCCGCCGCGCCCAGCCCAAAAATGGCTTCCAGGTTTTCCGGACGGGTGCGCGCCGCCGCCCGCTCCAGCAACTCCGAGACGACGCCGGGTTTGAACACCCGCGCCAGCATCCGCTCTTTGGCCTCCGCCGGGGTCGGCGAGGATTTGATCAGGTCGATGATCTCGTCGATGTTCGCCAGCGCGACCGCCTGGCCTTCCAAGATGTGGGCGCGTTCGCGGGCCTTGCGCAGCTCGAACACCGTGCGCCGGGTGACGACTTCGCGGCGGTGGTCGATGAAAGCGGCCAGCAGTTCCTTCAAATTCATGCAGCGCGGGCGGCCATCCAGCAAGGCCACCATGTTGATGCCGAACACCGTGCCCATCTGGGTCTGCTGGTAGAGGTTGTTCAGCACCACCTCGGGCGACTCGCCCCGGCGCAGTTCGATCACCAGCCGCATGCCGTCCTTGTCCGACTCGTCGCGCAGACCGGAAATGCCTTCCAGTTTGCTTTCCTTGACCAGTTCGGCGATTTTTTCCTGTAGCCGCGCCTTGTTGACCTGGTAGGGCAGTTCGTTGACGATGATGCTCTGCCGCGCCCCCTCCTCGCCCTCAAATTCGCAGCGGGCGCGCAGGTAAATGCGCCCGCGCCCGGTCAGGTAGGCTTCGCGGATGCCGCTGGCGCCGTTGATGATGCCATAAGTCGGGAAATCCGGGCCGGGGATGTGTTTCATCAACTCATGGATGCTGGCGTCGGGATTCTCGATCAGCGCCAGGCATGCGCCGATGACCTCGCCGAGATTGTGCGGCGGGATGTTGGTCGCCATGCCGACGGCGATGCCAGCCGAGCCGTTGATGAGTAGGTTGGGAATCCGCGTCGGCAGCACCGACGGCTCGCGCTCGGACTCGTCGTAGTTGGGCACGAAATCGACGGTCTCTTTGTCCAGATCGGCCAGCAAGTCGTGGGCGATGCGGGACATCCGCACTTCGGTGTAGCGCATCGCGGCGGGCGGGTCGCCGTCCACCGAGCCGAAGTTGCCCTGGCCGTCGATCAGCATGTAGCGCAGCGAGAACGGCTGGGCCATGCGGACGATGGTGTCGTAGACCGCCGAGTCGCCGTGGGGATGGTATTTACCGATCACGTCGCCGACCACGCGGGCGGATTTTTTGTAAGGCTTGTTCCAGTCGTTGCCCAGCTCCTGCATGGCGAACAGCACCCTTCGATGCACCGGCTTCAGCCCGTCGCGGGCGTCCGGCAGCGCGCGCCCCACGATCACGCTCATCGCGTAATCGAGGTAGGACTGCTTCATTTCGTCTTCGAGGTTGACCGGGATGATTTCTTTAGCGAAGGAGGACATCAGTATCCAAGTTGTGTGCGGTTCTAAGGCATTGAAGCGGGCGGGCCACGTCGGGTATAGCGCCTTAGGCCAGTCCCCTGTGGCCCGCCACGGGCGCAAGCGGCAAGAATTGCCAATTATACCAAAACTGGGCTGGCGGCGGGGCTTTTAGCCGGAAGGGGCGGCAATTCCCAGTGACGCGGCAAGCGGTCCGGGGCGCGGGGACGGCTCAGTCGCCGGACTTTTCCGCCACAGCCTGGTGCCCCAGCCATTCGCGCCAAACCGCGAAGCCGATGGCCAGCGATCCAACCATTGCGGCAAGTTGCGGTAGAATTCAACCATTGATGAAATGGCCCAGCACCTGGTAACCGAGCACCAGCAGGCCGGCCAGGAGCAGGCCGGGGGCGATGTAGCGGGCAGGGCTCGGCTGTTGAAACATTCAGGTGTCCGGTAGGCGCGGCGCATTGGTGGAGATTGTAACTTTAATGGGAACGGCCGTGGCGCGATGCCCGCATGGAAAAACCGTCGCAGCGGGGCTACACTGTAAGATTACCCCTGTGCGACGCCGATCCGGCCCCCAAGTCTGCGGGCAAGGGTGACGATACGCGATTGTTGAACCAAACGATGAATCCCGAAGAACAGCACATTCTGATTGTTGACAACGAAGAACTCGCCGTGGAACTGCTGGCCGAGCAGATGGCGCAACTCGGGTTTTCGTCCGTCCGCCACGCCGCCGACGGCAGCGCCGCGCTCAAGCTCATCGACGAAGATCCCCAAGGCTTCGATTTCATTTTGTGCGACCTCAACCTGCCCACGATGGACGGCGTCGAACTCTTGCGCCACCTCAACCAGCGGGCGTTTGACGGCGGCGTCGTGTTGATGGCCGAAGGCAGCGCGCACCTGTTGGAATCGGTGGAGAGCCTGGGCAGGCTGCACGCGCTCAGGATGCTGGGGACGCTTCGGAAACCGGTCAGCGTGCAAGCCTTGTGGAAAGTGCTGGGCCAGCACATCCACGTGGCCAAAAGGCGCAAGCCCGGTGCCGCCTCCGTGCTGGAGATCACCCCCGACGAGTTGCAGAACGCCCTCAGCCTGGGCAAGTTGAGCCTGTACTACCAGCCGCAGGTCGATGTGCTGACCGAAAACATCGTCGGCGTCGAATCCCTGGTCCGATGGAACCATCCCCGGCTGGGCCTGGTGTCCCCGGTGCGCTTCATCGCCCAGGCCGAGCATCTGGGCCTGATCGACAAGCTGACCGAGCGGGTGTTCAAAGCCGCCGTGGCGCAGGCCGCCGAATGGCGGGCGGAGGGCCTCGTCCTGGGCATGTCAGTCAACGTGTCCATGCAGAATTTGCAGATCCTGTCCCTGCCCGACGCCCTGTCCGCGATGGCCCAGCGCTTCGGCCTGCCGCTGGACTGCCTGACGCTCGAACTCAACGAAAGCCAGTTGGTCACCAACCCAGCCTCGGTGCTGGAAATACTGGCCCGCCTCCGGATGAAGGGCCTGGGGCTGGCCATCGACGACTTCGGCACCGGCTACGCGGACTTGGAGCATCTCAGCGAACTGCCGTTCACGGAATTGAAAATCGGCCGCTCGTTCATCGTCAACGCGTTCCACAAGTCGGCGACCATGGCCATTTTGAAAAACACCGTGCTGCTGGCCAAAAAACTGAACTTGAAAGTGGTCGCCGAAGGCGTCGAAACCGAGCAGCAATGGGAGCTGGTCAAGGCCATCGGCTGCGATTTGGCCCAAGGCTACTACATCGCCAAGCCGATGTCGGCGGATCGGCTGGTGGCCTGCCTGACCCACTGGAACGAAACCACCCTCACGATCAAAACCGCCTACGACCAGGCGCTGCAAGCGCGGGTTGTTTAACGCGCCCCCTCAGCCGCAAGCCCCTATCGCCCCGCAGGCCGTGCAAAAGTCGCAGCCGTCCTTGCGGATGACGGCGTGGTTGCCGCACTCCGGACACCGCTTGCCCGGACGAACCGCCAAGGCGGCGGCGCGCGTCGGCTGGCCGGCCCCGTATTCCACCATCACGCCCATCTCGTCCACCGGAAAGCCTTCCTCGTCCAAGATGCCCAGCATCGCATAGCGGTGCAGGATCAGCCGGGACAGGTAGGCGACGGTGGACGGATAGGAAATCTTCCGCTTCGCGCCCGGCACCCAGGCCAGGAAATCGCCGCGCGGCTCGGGAAAATCCAGCAGCTGGCGCAGCTTCGCGCCGATCCAGGCCGGGTCCACGACGCGCATGTCGTAGGACAAGCTCTTGCACAAGCCGTCCAGCACTTTCGGGTATTCCCCGGACAGCCATACCGAATAAGGCCGGCGCTGGCCGTTGGGCAGGGTCAGCTCTTTCAGCCCCATGACAAAATCGTCGTCGGTGGCGGGATTGTGAATGTCCACCGTCCAGGACAAAGTGCCGTCGGTGCCCGTCTTGGGCTCCTTGGGCGACATCAGCGCGTCCAGCACCGGGGTCTCGCCGATGCTGTCAAACGCGCCCAGCTCCTGGCAGCGGTAATGCACCAGCCGGGCGAAGCCCGCCACCAGGCTGGGCACCCGCAGCGGCGCGCCGTCCGGCGGTATGGACAGCACGAAGCCGTCGTCGCCGTGGGCTTTCATCAGGCTTTTCAGCTTAGTCTCCAGCCAGCCCCGGTCGTTGGAGCGCATGTCCATCGACAGCGACTTGGCCAAGGCCGCCAGCCCCCTGGGCTGCTCCGCGCCGTTGACCCAGACCTCAAACGGATGCCTGCCCTGTTGCTTGGGCCACTCGTGCGGCACCGTTTGCAGATCGTCCGCCTCCTCGCCCGCCGTCTCCCAATGGCCGACAAACACGGCAAAGCCGCCCAGACTGTGTTCGACGAAATACGTCCAGGCCGGATTGCCGCCGGCGGGCCTTGGCCGCCGCCGCCAGCGCAGCGACGCCAGCGCCGGCTCGGGGACGTGTTCCAGGCGCAGGCGGCGGTCTGGGTCGGACTCGTCGAACGCCTCCTCCGCACCCCCCGCCTCCGCCTGGACCGGCTCGGCCACCAGCACCTGGCCCACGATGGCGTTGGGCCGGTAGGTGGCCAAGCCTTTCAGCCCGGCTTTCCAGGCTTCCATGTAAAGTCCTTGGAAATCCTCGAACGGGTAGTCCGCCGGCACGTTGACCGTCTTCGAGATCGCCGAATCCACATAAGGCTGCACCGCTTGCAGCATACGCATATGATCCAACGCGGAGATTTCCAGCGCGGTGACGAAAGACGCCGGCAGGTTTTCAACGTCGCCGCCGCGCTCGCGCCACAAGCGCCAGGCGTGGTCTTCCACCGAAAACTCTTTCACCGTGCCGTCGCCCTGGCGCTTGCGGCGGGTGTAGGCCCAGGAAAACGCCGGCTCGATGCCGTTGCTGGCATTGTCGGCGAAAGCCAGGGAAATCGTGCCGGTCGGGGCGATGCTGAGCAAATGGCTGTTGCGCAGGCCAAAGCGGCGGATGTCGGCGCGCAAATCCTCAGGCAGCCGGGAGGCAAAGCCTGAAGCCAAATATTTTTCGGCGTCAAACAGCGGGAACGCGCCTTTTTCCTTGGCCAGATCCACCGACGCCCGGTAAGCCACGTCGCGCAGGGTTTGCGCGATTTTCGCGCCGGCCTTGCGGGCTTCATCGGTGTCGTAGCGCAAGCCCAGCATCACCAGCGCGTCGCCCAGGCCGGTGAAGCCCAAGCCAATACGCCGCTTCGCCATCGCCTCCTCGCGTTGTTTTTCCAAAGGCCAAAACGTCACCTCCAGCACATTGTCTAGCAGGCGCACGGCGACCTGGGCCACCTCGGCCAGACCGTGGAAATCGAACCGCGCCTCGGCCGAGAACGGCGAGCGCACGAAGCGGCTCAGGTCGATGCTGCCCAGGCAGCAGCAACCGTAGGCGGGCAGCCACTGCTCGGCGCAATTGTGGACATACAGGCCATTGGCATCAAAGGCATGGATGTCGGCCACGGTCACATCGAAGACCGGCTGCTCGCCTTCCTCGGTAATGGAGGCAATTTCATCGACAAACCGGCAGCGGTTCAGCGCCCGTTGATAGGCGGCAAGCGCGGAGCTTAAACGCCTGGACTTGTCGGCGTCCGCGAAACCGACCCGCTCGGCAAACACCGGTAAATTGTCTCCGCTCACCAGCAACTCATGGCACGCCTGGGTTGGATAAGCCCGATGGCCACCTCGGCCATCGGGCAGAACGCGCTCATCGGCGGCGTGCCGCTCGGTGTAAATCGTGCTGTCGATGCCCAAACGCGCCAGCATTCTTTGGACGGCTTCCAGGTTTTCCAAATTGACTTGGGTCAGCCGTACACTGACGCCCTTGCCTTGGCTCCCTTGCACCGAGCCGTCGGCGTCGAAAAACCCACGCAGAAAGCCTTGGTAAAATTCGCTTGACGTGGCTTCCATCGCCGCCGTGATTTTTTTGCCTCCCGGCTTGAGCCCAAAACCATGGGCCAGATCGCGCAAGGGCGCGGATTTCAAGCGCCACTCCCTGCGCCCTTTGACCTCAAAAAAACCTTGAAAGTCGGCGCGGTGGCGCAAGGTATACGCCGCCGCCTCGGCATGGGCCATCACACTCAGCGCCGCCTCGCCTACGCAATCAGGCCCATTGGCTTGCTTAGCGGCGTTGTCCCAAACGCTCAACACCGCGCATTCCTTTTTCAGTGTGCCATCGCCGACCAGCAAACCCAGCAAATAGCCTTCGGCCCGCGTATGCCCGCCCGCCCAACCGGCAAACGCCCGGTGGTCGTGGAGCTTGATGGGGTCGCCAACGCGCAACTGCCCGGCTTCAACCCACTCGCAGGTTTGCACCCAGCGGGTTTGCCCGCTGACACGGCGCACCTGGTGGTTTTCCGTCAAACGGATCTGGCGGCCCGCCACCGTGCGGATGCGCAACACCGGCTTGACGCCGGTCGGGAAAAAACCGGCGCTTTCCGTAGGATAGGCGCGGCCATCCACCAACGCGACGAAGGGTTTGCCGACCAGCGCTTGAACCTGGCAAGGGCCGTCGGCGGTCATCACCCAGGTGTCCGCCGTCACGCAAGGATTGGTCGCCTCAAAGGTTTCACAATAGCTCAGATTGTTATCGGCATTGGCCCGGTCCACGAACAACACCCCCGGCTCGGCATGGTCGTACGTGGACGCCATGATCCGCTCCCACAACGCCCGGGCGCGCAGCGTGCCATACACCCACAGCCCGTCCTCGCGCCGGTAAGCGCCCTGGCGCTTGCACTCCTCCCCCGGCTCGGCCTTGTGCACCAATTCCCATGGCGCGTCGTCCTCCACCGCCTGCATCAACGCGTCGGTCACGCCGACGCTGAGGTTGAAATTGGACAGCTCGCCCGCCTTGTCCTTGGCCTGGATGAAATCCAGCACATCCGGATGGTCGCAGCGCAACACCCCCATCTGCGCGCCCCGCCGCGCCCCGGCGGACTCGACGGTTTCGCAGGAGCGGTCGAACACCCGCATATACGACACCGGCCCCGAGGCCCGCGAAGCCGTGCCTTTGACCTGCCCGCCCTTGGGCCTGATCGAGGAAAAGTCATAACCGACCCCGCCGCCCCGGCGCATGGTCTCCGCCGATTCGGCCAGCGCCTGGTAAATCCCCGGCTTGCCGTCCACCGCCTCAGACACCGAATCGCCGACCGGCTGCACAAAGCAATTGATCAGCGTGGCCTGGATGCCGGCCCCGGCGGCGGACATGATCCGGCCGGCCGGAATCAAACCGGCCCGCAGCGCGGACAGGAATTTTTGCTCCCACAGCGCCGGATCTTGCTCCACCGCCGCCAAGGCGCGGGCGACCCGGGCAAACACCGCCTCGGCGTCGCGCTCCTCGCCTTTGGCGTATTTTTCCAGCAACACCTCCTCGGAGACGGGCTGGGGTGGCAAGGCGGAAGGCGCTTGAATCTTAATAGACTGTTTCATTGCTTTGTGAGGATGTGACACTCGAAAATTGAGCCGGAAGCCAGATTGCCGCGGCCTTAAGAAAACGCCGCGTCCGCAGATGAATAAGCATTGCGGGCATCGCCCGCAATGCTTATGGATTGATGCAGCGATAAACCCTGAACGCCTGCTCGCCGTCGATCAACGGCCCGGCCGCGACAATCGTGTCCCCGCCCATGTCGGCGGCGTTGTTGCTGGCCAGGCGGCGGATTTCCACCTGCACCGTGTCCTTGGGCCGGCTGATGAAGCCGATCTTGGCGGCGGTGACGGCGCTGACCCGGCCCAATTCCTTGCAGCGGCCCACCTCTTGAGCGGCCAAAACACGCACTTTTTCCGCTTGCGGCTTCAACTCCACCCACGCGCAACCCGACAGCACACTGGCGGCGAACAGCCCCGCCACGCTGGCTTTAATGCTTGTTTTCATGATTCCTTAAACCCGAAGAATGACAATTTCCGCGCCTATGGTATAGAACGGCGGCGCTTTGGAAAAGCGATGACGCCAGCGGTGAGGTCGAGTAAAATAGCGCCCATTACCCGAACTGTCGCGACGCTTGGCTTAAAGCAAAGCCGCTCCACCGCGCCGGGCCGACGGCAGGCTTGCCCTCAAGGCCCCGAGCGAAAACTGACCTCAAGATCCCATGACCAAATACATCTTCATCACCGGCGGCGTGGTTTCCTCGCTGGGCAAGGGCATTGCGGCCTCGTCCCTGGCCGCGATCCTCGAAGCCCGCGGGCTCAAGGTCACCATGACCAAGCTCGACCCTTACATCAACGTAGACCCGGGCACTATGAGCCCGTTCCAGCACGGCGAAGTGTTCGTCACCGAAGACGGCGCGGAGACCGACCTGGATCTGGGCCACTACGAGCGCTTCTTGAACTCCACGATGCGCAAGGTGAACAATTTCACCACCGGCCAGGTGTACGAAAACGTCATCCGCCAGGAGCGCAAAGGCGACTACCTGGGGGCCACGGTGCAAGTCATCCCCCACATCACCGACGAAATCAAGCGCCTCATCAAACAAAGCGCCGAAGATTGCGACGTGGCGCTGATCGAGATCGGCGGCACCGTCGGCGACATCGAGTCCCTGCCTTTCATGGAGGCGATCCGGCAAATGCGGGTCGACCTCGGCGAAGACAAGTCGCTGTTCATCCACCTGACCCTGGTGCCTTACATCGCCAGCGCCGGCGAGCTGAAAACCAAGCCCACCCAGCACTCGGTCAAGGAACTGCGCACCATCGGCATCCAGCCCGACATCTTGATCTGCCGCTCCGACCGCGCCATCCCGAAGAGTGAAAAGCGCAAGATCGCCCTGTTCACCAACGTCCATGAAGACGCCGTGTTCTCCTGCGAAGACGCCGACAGCATCTACCGCATCCCCTTGCTGCTGCATGAGCAGGGCTTGGACGACATCGTCGTCCGCAAGCTGCGCTGCGACGTGCCGCCCGCCAATTTGAGCGAATGGAAAAAGGTCGTCGCCGCGCTGACCAGCCCTGAAAAGGAAGTCACCATCGCCATGGTCGGCAAATACGTCAACCACTCCGACGCCTACAAATCCCTCACCGAAGCGTTGATCCACGCCGGCATCAGCAACCGCGCCAAGGTCAACGTCCTGTGCATCGAGTCGGAGGAGATCGAAGACAAGGGCACCGCCAAACTGGAAGGCGTGGACGCGATCCTGGTGCCCGGCGGCTTCGGCGAGCGCGGCGTCGAAGGCAAGATCGCCACAGTCAAATACGCCCGCGAAAATCAAATCCCCTACCTTGGCATCTGCTTAGGGATGCAAGTCGCCGTGATTGAGTTCGCCCGCGACGTGGCGGGCCTCGAAGGCGCGCACAGCACCGAATTCCTGCCCACCAGCCCGCACCCGGTCATCGCCCTGATCACCGAATGGCAAGACGAGTCAGGCGTTGTTGAACAACGCGGCCCCGACTCCGACCTCGGCGGCACGATGCGCCTGGGCGGGCAGAAATGCCGCTTGCAAGGCGACTCGCTGGCGCACAAGCTGTACGGCAAGGATGTCATCACCGAGCGCCACCGCCACCGCTACGAATTCAACAACCGCTACCAGAAGCGCCTGGAAGAGGCCGGCATGAAAATCTCCGGCAAATCCCTGGACGGCCGGCTGGTGGAAGTCATCGAACTGCCCGGCCACCCCTGGTTCCTCGCCTGCCAGTTCCACCCCGAATTCACCTCCACCCCGCGCCGCGGCCACCCCTTGTTCACCGGCTTCGTCAAAGCCGCCTGCGAACACCATAACACTCTAAATCCCCCTCTCCCCTCGGGAGAACCTAATTCCCCTCCCCCTGAGGGGGAGGGGTTAGGGGAGAGGGTTGGGGACAAACCATGAAACTCTGCGGATTTGAAGCCAGCCTGGATCAAGCTTTTTTCCTGATCGCAGGCCCCTGCGTCATCGAAAGCGAGCAACTCGCGCTGGACACCGCCGGCCAGTTGAAGGAAATCACCGAGAAGCTCGGCATCCATTTCATCTACAAATCCTCCTTCGACAAGGCCAACCGCTCCTCACACGAAACCTTCCGCGGCCTGGGGCTGGAAGCGGGTTTGCGCATCCTGGAAAAGGTCAAGCAGACCGTTGGCGTGCCGGTGCTGACCGACGTGCATGAATACACGCCGCTGGACGAAGTCGCCGCCGTCGTCGACGTGCTGCAAACCCCGGCCTTCCTGTGCCGCCAAACCGATTTCATCCTCGCCGTCGCCGCGACCGGCAAGCCGGTCAACATCAAAAAAGGCCAGTTCATGGCCCCCTGGGACATGGGCAACGTCGCCGCCAAAGCCAAGTCCACCGGCAACGACCAGATCATGGTCTGCGAACGCGGCGTCTCCTTCGGCTACAACAACCTCGTCTCCGACATGCGTTCGCTGGTCATCATGCGCGACACCGGCTGCCCGGTGGTGTTCGACGCGACGCACTCGGTGCAACTGCCGGGCGGGCAAGGGAGTTGTTCGGGCGGCCAGCGCGAACACGTGCCGACCTTGGCGAAAGCCGCCGTCGCCGTCGGCATCGCCGGCCTGTTCATGGAAACCCACCCCGACCCGGACAAAGCCTTAAGCGACGGACCGAACTCCTGGCCGTTGACGAGGATGGGGGAATTGTTGGAACTCTTGGCGGGCTTGGATCGGGTGGTCAAGGGTAGCGCGTTTTTGTAGGATGGAGTTATTTGAAGAACGTCTGATCAATTACACAGTTGAAGTCAATGGACAACTGTATTTGATTGAGCATGTTCCCGCCAAAGTCTGCCTAGAAACCGGGGAGCAATTATTTTCCCCGGAAACTGTTGAGCGGATTCAAGACATCATTGAGCGGCATCCCAGCCCAAGCCGTATTGTGGAAACGCCGGTGTATGATTTTGCAGCCTGAGCCTGAGGCTATCCGCGCATGGGTGGATGGAAGAATGATTATGCTGGAACTGACCGACGGCAGGCTATTTGGCTTTTCGGCTGACCGCTTCAAGCTTCTACGCCACGCGACGGATGAACAACTACGGGAAGTTAGTTTGCGGCTGAATGGTTTCGCCTTGCGCTGGGAAACCTTGGATGAGGATATTACCGTTCCGGGGGTTGTGGCGGGGAATTTTGAATTGCCATTAGGGGCATAGGATCAGCCCTTTCAAAGTGGCTACGCCTTGTTTGTAAGTAATTGATATGTTGAGACATGTGGCTGTTTCGGGTCGTAGGGCGTCTTGGTGGCGGGCTTTTTCGGGCCGCGCGGGTGCTTCTTGAGGGT
>Ga0265327_10002510_pt1 | contig 19168 bp, 16 predicted proteins | sample 41621metaG_FD_202089 | JGI IMG/M metagenome (GOLD analysis project Ga0265327, IMG submission 202089) | Rhizosphere microbial communities from Carex aquatilis grown in University of Washington, Seatle, WA, United States - 4-16-21 metaG | ecosystem: Host-associated > Plants > Roots > Rhizosphere...
AAGATTGGCGGATGCGGCGACACTGAAGGCCCATCCGACCAGGAAGCCGGCATTCATCCCTTCGAACAGGATTCCCAGTCCGATCGCGATTGCTCCAACGATGATCGCGGCCAGCTTGCCGATCCGCACCTTTTCGTGGTCGTTCATCTGCCACTGCAGGACGCTCGACAGCAGGTCATGAACGACGGCGCCGCTGGCTGCCACGATCAATCCGCTCACAGTTCCCAGGACGGTCGTGAATGCAATCGCTGAGATCACGGCGAACAGTAGTTCCCCAAAACTCTTGGCGAGCAGGGGGGCGGACATGTTGTCGCTGGTCAGATCAATGCTGCCGCTGGTCATCGCGCCGAGGCCCATGAACAGTGTCAGGACGTAGAAGCAACCGATGGTACCGATCCCGACGACAGTGCTCAGTCGGGCGGAGGTCTGGTCCTTCACGGTGTAGTAACGGATCAGGATGTGGGGCAGGGACGCTGTGCCGCAGAACAGGGCCAGCATCAGGGAAATAAAGTTCAGCCGCGACATCAGGCTGTCGGTTTGCAGGCCCTTGAAGGTGGGGCTGTTCCCGGGGCGCAGAATCTTCGCGCCCGGTGTCGGTGTCGGAGTCCAGGTCACTGTCTTGACGCCGTCCTTTTCAGTTGTCGTCGGGGGCCACAGGACGATTTCACTTTGCTGCAGGGTGGACAGGTATTCAATTGGTCCCAGGGGACCGGTCTCGGTCTTGTCACCAGGAAGCTTGGTGATGTGTCCAACCGGTCGCAGATCGGCTTCCCCTTCCTTCTTGCCGTGGGGCTTGCCATTGACGGTTTTCTTCGAGACTTCGCGACCGCTGGAATCAGTTTCCTTCCAGGTCACCATGGTCTGAGGTGAATTGGACAGTGCACTGTTGTCGACCTTCAATCCCCGATTCAGGATCAGCATCGTCAGGACGCCGCTGAACAGGACCAGCAGTGCTCCCTTGATAAATTGCACGTAGGTCGTGCTGACCATCCCCGCGGTGGCCACGATCAGGGTGACGATCACTCCGACCAGGACGACACCCTGCCAGTACTGAAAGCCGAGCAAAGGCTGGATCAACGCGCCGGCGCCGACCATCTGGGGAATCAGGTAGAACACGCTGACGACCAGGGTGCTGATCCCGGCGGACAGCGTGATCGCTCGTGACTGAAACTGGCTGTTGAGCGCATCGGCGAAGGTGTACTTGCCGAGTCGTTTCAGGGGTTCGGCGACAACAAACAACGCCACCACCCAGCCCGCCAGGAAACCGATCGAGTACAGGAATCCGTCGTACCCGTAGAACGCGATCATTCCGCAGATTCCCAGGAACGACGCAGCGGACAAGTAGTCACCGGCAAACGCCACGCCGTTGACGAACCAGTGAATCTGGCCCCCCGCGGCAAAGTATCCAGCGGCAGATTTGGTCTTGCGTGCGAAGTAAAAGCTCAAGCCCAGTGTCGTGGCGACAAAAATGGCGAACACGAACACCGACAGGTAGGAAGGCTCATGAATCATGGCGGCCGATCAGGAAAGCAGAGTTCGCGGAAGTGAGCTGCAGGAACGGTGGGGATTTACGACTGATTGCCATTGCTGTTGGGGTTGGACCCGCCTCGGCAGAGCCAGGAATACACCAGCGACAGGAGCATGGCTGCGATGATCAGCGAGAAGCCGTAGAGGATCGCGAGGTTCAGCCCGAGCGCGGGGGTCGCTTCCATTCGCGACGGGAAAAAGGCATTGAGTCCGACGAATCCCCCGTAGATGGCGAGATAGATCAGGAACAGCACCATCCCATACCGGGCATTTCGGGCCGCAATCTTGGGATCTTCGATCTCTTTCGCGTGCACCGGACCATGATCGAGGCCAGCCATGCAGGATTTCCTTCAGGAAGTCGGCCGTTTGAGCGAGGGAATGGATGAGCAGGCACAGATACCATTCTTGCAGATTGGCCGCAACCATCGACGGAACGCTTGCCAGGAAACGTGATCCTGCAGCCAAAGGGGAGGGCGATTTCTTTTCCGCGCAGAGGCTGCGATGTCCCTGCACCTGGAAAACAAACTGGACTCCACCCCCGATGGCTGACAGTCAACTGGGCAACTTGTTATTGAACGGGCGCGTTCAGAACCAGTTCCGTGATCACGTCCTGAGGAAGTCGCACACTGGCCGGGTTGGGAGGGGGGCCAGGTTTTCGCTTCATCTGAATGACACACACCCGGTCCTGTCTGGACGACAGCATCTCTGCGATGAGGTCAGGAAAATGGCTTAGACTGCAGGCCAGCCGAAAGGTATCGTCGCGGCTCATGCCAAACATTCCCAGGAATGGCAGCTGGATCTGGTTCAGGCAGCGCAGGAAGACAAGGTATCCGAACGTCGTGTCATGCATTCGTATATCCTTGTTGTCCTCGCCCAGTCGAGTCGCTTCCGCCAGCGAAAACTGGCGTTTGCGATACAGGCCGAACGACAGTTCCCTCAGCCATTCCTGTTCACCTGTCAACTTCACCTGGTGGCTGAGTGACACATGCTCGCGGCAGAGCCACGAAAAGACCCGCCTGAGCGACTCGTTGATATCCCGCTCGATGGCGTGATTACTTTGGTACTTCGGCTTGCGGACTTGTTCTTCGGAATCGTCCAGGCAGGGGCGCGTGGACTGCACCACAAGCTGGACGGATTCAAAAGGAAAGTCGGCCAGGGAACCCAGCGGATCAATCGGCTGGTGCGCCGCGGCCTGTTCGTCAGTCGGTTGGCGCGTGTCGGGAGACAGGACGATGCTGTCGCTGATGGAGTACCCCGCTTCCGCAAGAAAGCAGCCCATGCGAAGGGCCGCATGCAGGTCTCGACATTGTGATGGTTGAGGGCCCGGATCGCGCCGCCCCTGCGGTTCACGCAGGTAGACGATTTGGGCCGCATGAGACATGGGGCGGCGCGCTGGCATCAGGGACGATTCTGCAGGTTTGAGCGTCTTGGACATGGCTTCCTCGCGATCGAAAAGGGGGATCAGTCACGGATTCGCGGTATTCCATTCATTCAGTTTCGCAGATAACTCGGGCCATTCACGGCAGAGTGAGGCGTCGGGGGCAACCCGGCCAGCCCATGACCGGCGTTGCCGCTTTTCACGCAGTAACCGCTGAGCGTCAGGTGACGTTGAAGCAAACGCGGCCCGAGTTGCTTCTTCGCTGAATAGCGCCGCGGATAGTTGTGGTTCCATCGGATCGTTGATGCCGAAGTAGTCCAATATGGTGTCGTGGCCAAGATTTAGCCAATTGAAGTGATCGCCATAGCGGAGCATTTTGAATCGAAAATTGATGACATGGACTCGCGCAATCCGAAAACGAGTCGCGGCGAACCCGGCCGCGACACCGAATAAAACGTTCTCCATCGAGTCGCGGGCATTTTCTTCGAGGATGATCCGGCTGGCGATGGCTTCGTCATGAATGAAGCCACACCGACGCGCCGCCAGCAGATAGCTGGCCGCTTCGGACCTCTGACATCCCGGACGTGTAAAGCCACCCGAAAAGACCAGCCGACCGTAGGGATTGCTCATGAGCCACGCAATCCCCGCCATGATGTGAGCCAGAAAGCACATCAGGTGATGTCCACCGTCTTGCTGATAGGCTTCCAGGTGCCAGTCCTTCCCATTTCGAGGATCTTCGCCGTTCATGGTGGCATGGCCGGGGACAATGCAGATTTCCAACATGTTTGACTCCTGACGTTCGTGTGGATGATACGGAGTCGCCGAACACCGGGCCTCCGTCGGTGGTCATGTTACGATCCACATCACGGCGTCAGATTTCGCCAGCGAAATCCATAACGCCCTGATCCACGCGGCAGATTTGCGTTTTGATTGGGATTGCTGCCACAATTCGCGTCACCGTTCACGGGCAGGCGAGGGAGACAGACCTCGACCCGAGAACAGTTACCAATTCGCCGACGACGCCAAGCTCCATAAAGTCTTATTGACGAGAGATCCATGCCTACCGCGACTCGATTCCTGCTGTGCTGGTCGATCGCCCTGATGATATCCGGCAGCGTCTCTGCCGATGAAAAATTGAAGGGAATCGCCTGCCGATCGGTCCACCTCGGCTATCCCGCCCCGGTTGCCGTTTCCTTCTACAACGAAGTCGTCGTGGAGCAGTCGGCCCCCGGGACTTACTTCATGGTGTGTGGATGGAGTAAAGGCTATTTCGGGATGCAGGAACTGGGGAACGGCAAGAAAGTCGTGCTGTTCTCGGTCTGGGATCCGGGGGATCAGAACGATCCCAAGTCGGTCAAGGATGAGGAGCGGGTCAAACTGCTGTTCCAGGGAGACGGGGTTCGAGTCGGTCGATTTGGCGGAGAAGGGACCGGTGGCCAGTCCTTTTTTGATTTCGATTGGAAGGTCGGCGAGACATACCGGTTCCTCGTCACGGCAAAGGCTGTCGACAAGCGGAGCGAGTACGCCGGCTATTTCTATCTGCCTGACAAGAAGGAATGGAAACACCTGGTCCGGTTTTCGACCCCGACAGGGGGAACGCTGCTGAATGGCGACTATTCCTTCGTAGAAGATTTCAAACGGGACAAGGTGTCGACGACGAAGACCCGCCGTGCTCGATTTGGAAACGGATGGCTCGAGACCGTCGATGGACAATGGCAGCCGATCCACAAGGCCCGGTTTACCGCGGATGCCAACCCTGTGACGAATATCGACGCCGGAATCGACCAGGACGTCTTCTTCCTGGCGACGGGAGGCGAGATCGAGAACACGACGGTTCCATTGCGTGATGTGATGGAGATCACTCTGAAGCAGCCTCGCACGCTTCCGCAGGATCTTCCCAAGCGAGACTGAGTTCCATTGCACCACCGTCTTCGGCAGAAAGCTGTCTTCGGCAGAAAGCGATTCCCAATGAAACGAATGACTCGACTTCAGGAGATTGCCGCTTCGTCCGGCGGAACGACCGGCCTGTTGGCGGCCTGCCTCCTGATCCAGGGACTCGGCGGCCTGTTCAACCCGGGGACGGCCATGGCTGACACCTGGAAGGCCGGGGTCGCCAAGGCTGTCATCACGCCCGAGAAATCGGTCTGGCTGGCGGGATATGGTTCGCGGCGTGCCCCCGATGGAAAGCTGCATGACCTGTGGATGAAGGCGCTGGCGCTGGAAGATCCCCAGGGACAGCGTGTGGTCCTGATCACCAGCGACTTCCAGGGCGTTCCCAAGGTGATGAGCGACCCGGCGTTTGAGTTGTTGCAGAAGAAGTACGGACTGGAACGCCGCCAGGTCATGCTCACGTTCTCGCACAATCACTGCGGTCCCCGGCTGGGGGATGATCTGATTGACTATTACCCCGTGGACGCCGACCAGGTGGCACTGGTGAACGAGTACACATCGCTGATGGTCACTCGACTGGTCGAGATGGTGGGTGAAGCGCTCTCCAGGCTGGCTCCTGCCAATCTGCAGCAGGGGGAGGGAATCACCACGTTTGCGGTGAACCGCCGCAACAATCGCGAGGCGGATGTTCCCGCGCTCCTGGCAAAGGGGACACCGCTGGTCGGTCCCGTGGATCATGCGGTTCCCGTGCTGACGGTAACTCGTCCGAATGGCAACCTGGAAGCGATCCTGTTTGGTTATGCCTGTCACCCGACAACGCTGAACTTCATGACCTGGTGCGGAGACTATCCGGGGTTCGCCCAGGTGGAACTGGAGGAAAAACATCCCGGGGCGACGGCGATGTTCGTCAATACCTGCGGCGGAGATCAGAATCCTCTTCCACGTCGCTCGGTCGAACTCTGCCAGAAGTACGGTCACATGCTCGCTTCCGCGGTGGAAGAGACCTTGAAGCAACCGTTGAAGCCCGTCTCGCCTGGCCTGCGGATGGCGTTCGAAATGATCGAGCTTCCCTATTTGAAGGTTGCCACGCGCGAAGAACTGCTGGCGGCCCAACAGGATACCAATGGAATTCGAGCCCGCTGGGCGACGCGGATGCTGAAAAAGCTCGACGCGGGTGAGACATTCTCCGAGTCCTATCCCTATCCGATTCACGCCTGGCGGCTTGGAAAGGAAATGCTGGTGATCGGGATGGGGGCCGAGACCGTGGTGGATTACGCGCTGCGATTCAAAGGTGAGTTTGGTTCCGGGACCTGGGTCTGCGGCTACGCGGATGACATGATCGCCTATATCCCTTCCCGGCGCGTCTGGGAGGAAGGGGGGTATGAAGGGGGCAGCAGCCTGTACGAATACGGTCGACCCGCGTTGCGCTGGGCGGGTGATGTCGAGGCCCGGATTGCGGCATCCGTCCAGAAGCTCGTGAAGCAAGTCCGCAACGAATTCTGAGATCGCTCTAATACGTCCATGATACCTGGTGGGATTCCCGTGGGGCGCATTTTTATCAGCGTATTGATTGCCGGTCTGGGAATCGGCTTCCTGGTGTGGTTCGTCTCCAGTCCACCGCCGCCACCCGCCACGCTGGAAGCAGGACTGGCGTGTGTTGACAGGTCTGACGCTGCTGGGATCGAACGCATTGAGCAGGCCTTGCGGAAGCAGGGCCATGAGGACGAAGCGATCATCCTCCAGTGCGCCTGGCTGGCGCAGCGCGATCGCTATGAAGAGGTTCTGAAACAACTGCCAGAACGGCTGGCCGATTCGCCGCTGCGTCGGCAGTACCTGCGATTAATGGGGGAAAGCCTCTATCGAATTGGCAATACCGAGCACGCGGAGATCGTCCTGTCGAAATCGGTGGCGGAATTTCCCGATGAGGTGGAATCCTGGCGTCATCTGGCGCTCGTGTATTACAACGTCGCGCGCGATGACCAGGCGATGGCGTCACAGCTTCAAATTCAGAAGCTGGCGCCGGACGACTTCCGACCTCACCAGTTGGCGGCCTTGATCCTCGTGGAAAAAGAGGACTTTGCCGGGGCGGCGGGGGAACTTCAGGCTGCGTTGGAGAAGGGCCCTCCTGCTCAAATCCGCACGGATCTGCGCGCAGGTCTGGCCCGATGTCTGATGCGCCAATCCCAGTATGCCGACGCAGTCACATTGCTGGACCAGGAGTCGAATTCCCCGGAGGCATCCGCCCTGCAGGCAAACTGCTACTGGGCACTGGGCGACAAGCTGCGGGCCGGACTGTTGGCCAGGGATGTCCTGTCGCTGGAACCCGCCAATCTGTCGGCATTGCGCGTCAAGGCACAGCAACTGCGCGACCAGGACAAGCGGGCTGATGCCGCGGAAATCCTGAAACGGATCATCTCGGCAGAGCCGTTTGACATGGAGAGTCGCACATTCAGAGTTCAGTTGCTCGATCAACTTGGACTGGCCGAAGAGCGGGATCAGGAGCAAGCTGAGCAGGCTCGTTATCAGGGCCTGATCGAAAAGGCGACGGAATACCGCAAGATCGCGCTGGCGGAGCCGGACGCACCGGCCCCACGCTGGGAATTGGTGCAGACCTATCGCGCCATGGGCCGGGTGCAACTCGCCGAACGCTGGCAACGCGGCGCCCGATATTGCGAAGCGAGGCTGAAGCGGCGCGGGGGGCAAGGGCCATTGATCAAGGCCGTAGAGCCGTCGACGGGTCCTTGAATGAGGGCAGTGCCCTCGACCCCATTTGACCGACTGCTCGGAAACTGCAATCGCCGCTCCCGTTGATCGCAGTCGAAGAGATGCGCGCCAATGGCGACCATCCCATGACGAAAGAGTCTAGTCACCCAGCAGCGGACGCAGCCGGGCGACAACGGTACCCGATCCGAGTTCCGACTTTCCAAACCCGGGAAGTCCTCCCAGGGCCACGGCCTGTTCGGCATAATCCTGAAAATTGGTGACCAGCATCACGGGAACGGCGGCCAGTTCCGGATCGGACTTCAACTGCTTGATGAAGTCCAGACCCTCACTGCCGTCTGCATCAAACTGGCGGTTGACCAGGATCAACTGGAAAGGCTTTTGACGCAGCAGGGAAACCGCTTCGTCAGCGGTTGCGGATGGGACAATTTCCACATCGAACACGCCACGCAGGAATCGTGTGATCGAGCTGTGATCGTAGCCGCATTGCCCGACGCTCAGAACATGTTTCATTGTCTCAGTCCGTGACTCGCGTTTTCAACTGGTGCTGTAGGCCTTCCGCAACAGTGTCTTGCGGACCGCCTTGTAAAGTGGCCCTGCGACGGTCTTGGCGGCTTTCTTGGCGCTCCAGAAGGCCCCTTGCTGCCAACGCCGTAGTGGGCTGGTCAGCAGGCGTGTCGCATCCGATGCCGTCATCCCTCGATAGATATTGTAGCGACCCAGGATCCGGCAGTCGTCCACGAGAAACTCGCGCGTGGTGGGCTCGGAGTTGAACAAGAGCTGAACACCCGCCTGAGCCGCGGCGCGAGCCACGACCGTCGAGTAGAAGCCGCCTGGGACAGACGCGGTCACGATCGGGCTGCTGAGGATGTCTGCCAGGACATTGCAGCTTCGCGACCACTCGTCCTGCAGTTCTGCAGGCGAACAACTTGAGATTCGCTCGGGATGACTGCAGGAATGGCTCCCAATCACATGGCCACGCTGGTGCAGGTCCCGCAACTGGGCCCGCGTGCAGAAGCCGGGTGTTTCGATGAAGTCGGTCGCGATGAAGAACCAGCCGCGCCAGCCGCGACGTTCCAGTTCGTCCGCGATGATCGTGGCGGCGGAAACGCCTCCGTCGTCAAACGTGATTGTCCATCCGGATCGGTTCGACTGTTGCAGGCCCGACAGCGTGAGCGACGATGTCGTGGCACTGGCGGAGATGGAGTCGAGATGCCGTGAGAATTCATCGGCAGTCAGCTTGTAGCGCGCCGCCTCGGGGCCGCGGAATCCGCTGGAGTCATCCGCCCCGGGGGATGTGACGTCGTGGTACAGCAAGTTAATCGTCATCGCGGCAATCCTCGTTCTTGTTTTGACACAGCACTAGATCTCTTTTTCCGAGCGTTGCGTTGCAGTGTCAGATCGGCGACGCGATCGATACCTCCAATAGGCGGACAGCCAGGGTTGGCCCCATTCACCAGAGGGAAGCCCGCGGGTGTCGATGGGCTGGCTTTCGCCACGGTGAATCCCGAGCAGAGCGGCCTGGATCGCCTCCAGGTTGTCGAACACGACCTTGTGTTGAATGACATGATGCGACTCGACATGTTCATCGAACTCGCAGCGGAAATATCCATGGACGGGGCCCGTGTCGACTCCCCGATCGATCTTCAGCAGCGTCATGCCCACATTGTCACGGTCATCGCGGGCGAGGGCCCAGAAGCAGCCATGGGCATTTCGATACTGAGGACAGATCCCCGGGTGCATGACGAATGTTCCTTGGGTGGGGATCGAGAAGATGTTTTCCTTGAGCAGGGTTTTACAGCGCGCAATGACAATGTCAGGTGCACAGTCACGTAGCAGTGCTTCCACTTCAGGCGTGTTGGGTGAGGCCGCATGCAGGACTTTCACCGTGCTGCCAACCGGAGGATATTTCTCACGGATCTGCCGCAGCGTTCTTGCTTCCCAGTCGCGATCCCGTCGTGATAGGAACAGTCGGTAATAAAGTCGGAACGCCAGCACGTCGGCGAAGCGGAACCAGCCGACGCGACGGATTTCCCGTCGAATGCGCTGCTTCATGCGGCTGGCAGGCTCTTCCAGGATCACAACGGCAGTGAGCTCGGTTGTGGCGGCCAGCCAGCGTGCCAGGCCCTCGCGATTCAAACTGTCGTCGACGTGACAGATCAGAACCGTTCGCGGCACGGCGGGGGGCGCAACCTCGGTTGCCAAAACATCGTCTGAATCGGGGCGACCATCCAGATCCAGGGTGCGCGCCGGGGCGGTCGTGGGAAATTGAAGTTGGGTCACACCATGGTTCCACAGTTGAATAAGAAGTCCTCGTCCAATCCGAAGTGAACTCTACGTCACCGTCGCCACCGGGATGGAAGAAATCCTGGTCCGGAATGAGTTACTCCCCCTGTGGAAAGTGACGGTTGCAGGGATTGCAGGGGGCCCATGACCAGGATCTGACGAACGGATGTGTCAGGATTTCCGGTTTTTCGGTCCACTGTGAAAGTTCCTATGCCGCAGGATCTCTTGCTGGCATTGCTTCACAAAATCGTGAGCTAGGTTTTCATCAGGGCCTGTGATCGCCGAGTTGACGTCCGGAATGCTCAACTCGGTGAAATTGATTGTAAGTGCACATCCTGCCGCGTTGTCGCGCCGCCAGAGGTATTTTATGCGTCTCCCTTCAAAACCAGTCTGGTTACTGATTGGGGTGCATTCACTGTGCCTGAGTCTCGGTTACTGGTTCATGTACCAGCTGGTCGTATCATTCACGGATCATCAGGCCGCCCAGGAAGCCTGGACCGAACTGGCCGCCGGTTCCGGACCGCTGGCAGAATGCGCGCGAACCTGGGATTTCAGCAACACGGAAACGGACTTGAGCACATCAACTCCTTTTCGTGATGCGGTTCGTCGATTGCCGCGCGCCAGCCAGGTGGGACTGATGCTGGTGAACTCGCAGGGGCGGGTCATGCAACCTCTTTCCGAATTGGCGTCCAACGATTGGCGCCGCGGTGACGTCGTTGGCTGGCAAACCGAGCACAATCGCGACCGGGTCCAGGGATACCAGTGTGGTCGATTGACAATCCCGGCCGGAAATCGAGTGGCGGTGAGCTACCCGGTAGAAAGCCAGAACGCCTACCTGGTCATTTACGATTCTCAACCGCTCGCGCCTGGCTGGAGAAAAGGGCTGCTCGGATCGCTGCCATTGGCGGCGGGGATCGCGGTCCTCTGGACCTGGATTCTGACATCCGTGGCCACGTATCTGCTGACCACTCGTCTCAGTACGGAAGCATCTGATCGAAAGGCGCAAAGTGAGTTTGATGCCCTGCGAAGTGCGCAGGACCTGCTGCGGACTCGCGATGCTGTGATCTTCGGACTCGCCAAACTGGCGGAATCGCGTGATCCGGAAACAGGGCATCACCTGGAGCGGATTTCGCTGTATTCCACGCGACTGGCCACCGCCATGCGTTCGCTTCCCAAGTTCCATCGGCAGGTGACTCCGGGCTTTATCCGCCTGCTGGGGATCAGCTCGGTCCTGCACGATATCGGCAAGGTCGGATTGGAAGACACCGTCCTGCTGAAACCCGGTCGGCTGAATGCCGAGGAACGGAAGAAGATGCAGGAACATACACTGGTGGCTGGCGCCTGTCTGAAGGAGATCGAGCAGCGACTGGGCGAATCGAACTTCCTGCAGACGGCTCGGGAAATCGCCCTGCATCATCATGAACGTTGGGATGGCAACGGGTATCCCTCGGGATTGTCCGGAGACAATATCCCTCTGGCTGCCAGGATCGTGACGATCGCCGATGTCTACGATGCACTTTCGAGCAAACGCGTCTACAAGGATGCGTTTCCGCATGAAGAGTGCGTGCGCCTGATTCGCGAAGGGTCGGGGACTCAGTTTGATCCCGAGCTTGTGGAAGTCTTCCTGTCGATCGAAGCCGATTTTGCGGGGATCGCGAGGAAATTCGGGTCTGGTGCGCCGGACCGCGTTCCCGCGGGGCCCGCATCCACACTGCCCGGGCGATTCATGTCGCCCAAGCAGGAAACCATCCTGCTGGATGTTGTTGGCGGCTCAAAGGGCTCGCTGGAAACCTCTGGACGCTCGTCATCGGTCGCCTGATTTCGGCACGCCCGTCTGCAACGGCATTTCCTACTGATCGGAATTCGTGACCATGAAGCGGTTTGACAAGGACGAGCAGGTTCTGGAGATCTCGTTGATTGTCGTTGCCATCGGGTTGACCTGCCTGATGTGGTGCATGACCGGATACAAACTGGTCGTTCTAAACCTGTTCTATCTGCCCGTTGTCCTCGGGGGATTCTTCCTGGGTCGGTATCGAGCGGGAGTGCTGGCTTCATTCTCGGTCATTTCCGCGTCGATCGTCACCGCCATGAACCTCGGTGATTTTGCCGCTTTTACTTCACCGCTGGTGGTTGGACTGGCCGTGACATTGTGGGCTGCCGTCCTGGGACTTGTCGCACTGCTGGTGGGGACGCTCAGTGATGAACGCAATCGGACGCTGAAGGATCTGCACGAAGCGCATGTCGGCGTCGTCGAGGTTCTGGCGCGGTATCTTCAGTCCGCACATCCAAAGTTGAAAGATCGCTCCAAGCGGGTCGCGGAACTGAGTGAAGCGGTGGCGCGGGAACTGAAACTTCCGACCCGTGACTGCGACGACATCCGCGTCGCCGCACTGCTGTTCGACATGGAGAATATCGAGATTACCGCGCGGGTCATCCGCAAGGCCGTTGGCGATCTGGAAACGCAGCAGGAACTGGAACAGCATTCGTTCCACGGATCCGAACTTGCCCATTCCCTCGGGACTGTGCTGTCCGGCGCGTTCCCGTTGCTGATGAGTCAGGGTGAAGCCGAACCCCTGGGCCAGCACCCGGTCCCGGCGGCGATTCCGCTGGGGGCTCATATCATCCGATCCGTGCGCACGTTTGACAGTTACGTCTATGAACTGAAGTGGGGCAACGGTGACGGGACCGATGTGGAGGACGCGATCAGCGAATTGCGACGCGATCTGGATGCCGATCTGCCCGAGCATGTGATCGACGCGCTGGAGCGAGTCGTGGCCCGCGAATGTCGACACAGCGACCCGATGCTGGCGGTGGCACGGACATGAGCACCATCGATCGACCGTGCCTCGTTGGCATGTAGCGCGTCATGACGGCGCAAGGCAAGGTCAGGGATTCTTCGGCGGCTTCAATTGATTCGCCAATTCGGAACCGATCTGTTCAAGAGTCGACCGCAGTTGCGTTCCGGCTTCGTTCCATTTGTCCAATTCAAGTCGCTTGCGGGCTTCGTCGATTCCCTGCTGCAGCCGGCGCTGACGCTCGCGCAGTTCCTGTGGCTGCGACTGGATGATTGCGGAACGTCCCTGCCGCGAGGTTGCGCGGTTCTGAAGTCCCTGCCGTGATGACTTCGCAGTTCGAGTGAACTGCTGAGCCGTCGTCATCAGTTCAAAGCAGAGGATGCCAACAAGCGCCAGAAGAATCGTCAGGGTGGCGGCGAGTCGCGTGAACTGGGCCGCGAAGTCGACGATGACCCCCATGGCCGTGGCCGTCGTCGTTCCCGGGGCCGCTCCCCCTGCCGGCTGGACTTGTTCGACAATCTGCGAAACGTCGTGCATGAATCTCAACAATCCCCATCGGATCAAACACCGGGCTTGCCATCACCCGATCAACACTCGTAGTGCCCGTCGGACATCCAACGCTTCACCCTACCGGCGCGTCATGGGCGCACGAAAGCTCAATTTTTCAAAACGGGATTGGCAGGGATGTTGAAGCGCCCCAGAGCATGCAGTGGTTCCAGCAGGGTTGACGGCAATTCCTTCGGAAAACAACGTGGATTCGCGGCGGGTGAAAGTTCGGAAGCCCCCGGCCCCGCGGGCGTGAGCAACTCGCCCCGTTGAACGGAATGTGGTAAAAAGATCAGTGATTGCCGATGCCGGATGCTGAGGATGACGCCACACACGCGTTCGATTTCTTCCCATGCAAGGACTACCGATGGCCGCCGATCCGACGAAGACTCATGTGGCCAAAACGTTCGCTCATACCGCGCCGCTGGTCGGCTGTCGCTTCGATCCCACCGGGCGATTCGTGTTTGCCGGGGGCGAGGACAACAAGATTGTCCGCTGGGAACTGGCCTCAGGAACCAAGGTGGAATTCACGGCTCATGACAGCTGGGTTCATAGCCTGGTCTTTTCGGCCAACGGCGAAACGCTGGTGACGGGCGGTTACGACGGGCGACTGGTCTGGTGGGCTGCCGCAGCCGACATGCCGGTCCCATTGCGGACGGTTGACGCCCATCAGGGATGGGTGCGAACCGTTGCCGTCAGCCCGGATGGAAAACTGCTGGCGACCTGCGGCAACGATCTCAAGGTGAAGCTGTGGAACATCGCGGACGGCAGTCTTGTTCGTGAGATGGTTGGTCACGAGCGACATGTGTATCACGTCGCCTTTCATCCTGATGGAAAGCAACTGGCATCAGGAGATCTGACTGCCAAGTTCATTCACTGGGAAGTGGAGACGGGCAAGCGGGTGCGGGACTTTGCCATCGCCAGCCTGAGCAAGTACGACGCCGGTTTCATGGCCGACTATGGAGGCCCCTATTGCATGCAGTTTTCCGCGGATGGCAAGCGGTTGGTGGCCGGCGGGATCACCAATGTCACCAATGCCTTCGCCGGTGTCGGAAATCCGATCATCGTGGAAATCGACTGGGAGGCGGGGAAAGAGGCCATGACGCATCTGGTCAAGGCCACAATCAATGGCAAGGCGTTTGGCCTGGTGCTGCACCCGGAAGGATTCCTGATTGGAGCGACTGGCGGAGGAGGGGGAGGTCACCTTTACTTCTGGAAGCCGGATTCCAAAGACGAGTTTCATACTCTGAACCTGGGAAACACCTGTCGTGACTTGTCCATGCATCCTGACAACCTGCAACTGGCCACCTGTCACCACGACAAGAATGTCCGCATCAGCCTGATGGCCCCCAAGGCGGGTTGATGCCGCCGAATCTCCTGCCGCAGTTTCTCCCTTTATCCCCCCTGTAAGCATGGTCATGTCGGCAGTATTTCGCCGATCTGTTCCGGAGGCCATCATGATTCGTCAGGCATTCTGTATCGGATTGACTCTGGTGGCGACGATGCCGGTTGCGGTGGCCCTGATCGCGATACCCGGAGGGCCACTCGCGGCGGCCGAGATCACGTTAAACGGACACAAGTTCACGCTTCCTGATGGATTTGAAATCGAAGTCGCGGCCGCCTCGCCTCTCGTTGATCGCCCGATCACCGCCGACATGGATGAACTCGGTCGCTTGTACGTGGCCGATTCTTCCGGATCGAATGACCCCGTTCAAAAGCAACTGGAAGATCGAACTCATCGAATCGTCCGTCTGGAAGACACCGACGGAGATGGGAAGTACGACAAGAGCCTTGTTTTCGCCGACAAGATGATGTTTCCCGAGGGGACCCTCTGGCACGATGGGTCGCTGTATGTCGCCGCCCCCCCCAGTATCTGGAAGCTGACCGACACGAATGGCGACGGTGTCGCCGACCGGCGCGAAGAATGGTTCGACGGAAAAACGTTAACCGGTTGCGCCAACGACCTGCATGGTCCCTATCTGGGGCCGGATGGTTGGATCTATTGGTGCAAAGGGGCCTTTGCCGAGCAGACCTACGAACAGCCGGGCAGGAAGCCACTCATCAGCAAGGCGGCTCATATCTTTCGTCGACGGGCCGATGGGACGGGACCGATTGAAAACGTGATGACCGGCGGAATGGACAACCCCGTCGATGTTGTGTTCACCCAGGGGGGCGAGCGACTGTTCACGACGACCTTTCTCCAGAACCCGGGTGGGGGGCTTCGTGACGGCATCATTCACGCCGTCTACGGCGGCGTGTATGGAAAAGTGCACAACGTGACCGACTATCACCCCCGCACGGGAGACCTTCTGCCTCCGCTGGTGCATCTGGGCGCGGCCGCTCCCTGCGGCCTCGTTCGCTGTGAGTCCGATACGTTTGGGAACCCCGATCGGGACCAGGTGCTGGCCTGCGAGTTCAACATGCACAAGGTCTCGCGACATGAGCTGAAGTGGTCCGGAGCCACGTTTGCGTCCACCGATTCCGATTTCCTGGTCTCTGACAACATCGACTTTCACCCCACCGACATCATCGAAGATGCCGACGGCAGCCTGATCGTGTGCGACACCGGTGGCTGGTACAAGCTGTGCTGCCCGACGTCGCAGCTTTCCAAGCCCGATGTGCTGGGGGCGGTCTACCGAGTTCGCCGGAGCGGGGCGAATCGGCCAGCAGATTCTCGTGGAATCCAAATCGACTGGAAGAAGCAATCGGCCGACGACCTGGCGAAACTGCTCGGCGATCCGCGTCCTGCAGTCCGTCAAAGGGCAATTCATTCTCTGGCTCTCCAAACGGAAGGGGCCGCGACCGTTCTCAAGCGATTGCTCAGGGAACTGGAGCAGGGGGGGATGCTCAGCGATTCTCAACTGGGCAACTCCAAAGATTCACAGACTCCGCGCCGCGCTTCGGTGATCGCGCGGCGAAACGCCGTCTGGACCCTGACGCGAATCGATTCTCCTGCAGCGCGGCAACTGGTCCGCGACGCCTTGCTGGATCCGAACCTGACAGTACGACAGGCAGCCCTGCAGTCAGTCAGTCTCTGGCGCGATCGCGATGCCGCGCCGCAACTGGTGACGTTGCTGAAAACCTGCGTCCCTCAAAACCAGCGCCTGGCGGCCGAGGCGCTCGGTCGACTGGAAGATCCGTCAGCGATTCCTCATCTGCTGGCCGCCGCCGAAATGCACGATGCGCCCGATGATCGGATGCTGCAGCATGGGATCACCTATGCGCTGATTGAAATCTCCGACCCGGCGGCGACGGCCGAAGGGCTGAACAGCCCCGTATCCGCCGTGCAACGTGTCGCCATGATCGCGCTCGATCAAATGGCAGGGGGGCGAGTTGACGCGGCACGGGTTGTCGCGCTGCTCTCTTCGAATGATCTCAAGCTGAGAGAGACGGCGCTCTGGCTGACCGCCCGGCACCCCGAATGGGGCGATTCCCTTGCAGGATACCTGAAGGGCGAACTGGCCCGTCCTGCCGCGACAGAAGCGGCCCAGGAAGAACTGATCAAGTTGCTGGCGCGATTTGCCGCGACCACCAGTGTGCAGGAATTGCTTGCTCACCAGTTGAACACACCTCCGGCGGCCGGGACCCCGGAATTCGCTCGATTGATCGGCCTGTCCGCGATGCAGCGATCAGGACTGAAGCAGATTCCCGACGGATGGATTGCTCCGTTGACGCGATTGTTGAACTCGGGAAATGGCGACTTGAAATCCCGCGCGATCGCGGTGGTACGCGCAGTGCCGCTTCCCAAGACCGGAACCGAGGAACTGGCTGCCGCGCTGCGCCGGGTGGCCCAGGAGACCGAGTCGCCTGCTGATCGCCGAATCGAGGCGGTGGCCGCGTTTCCCTCAAGTGCCGTGGCGCTCGAACCGGATCTGTTTCAACTGTTGGTGAGCCACCTGGATGAGCAGGCTTCAGTCAGCACGCGGTCGGCCGCGGTCGAGTCCCTGCTGCGGGCCCGGTTGAGCGTTGAACAGCAGGGAATGCTGGCTGGCGTCATTGCTGGCGTCGGGCCGCTGGAACTGAATCGCCTGCTGGGGGCTTTTGAATCGTCAACGGATGAGCAGGTCGGACTCAAATTGATCGCAGGCCTGAAGCAATCGCCCGTCCTGACCAGCCTGCGTGTCGATTCCGTCAAGCTGCGACTGGCGAAGTTCCCCGCGTCCGTGCAGCAGGGTGCGGAAACGCTTTACGCCGCGATCAATGTCGAGGCAGCTCGTCAGAAGGAGCGACTGGATGAGATGATCGAATCGCTGAAAGAGGGTGATGTTCGACGCGGGCAACTGGTCTTCCAGACCTCCAAGGCGGCCTGTTCCGCCTGTCATGCCATTGGATACCTGGGAGGGACGATTGGTCCAGATCTGTCACGGATCGGGAAGATCCGCACGGAACGCGATCTGTTGGAAGCATTGCTGTTTCCGAGCGTCAGTTTTGTCCGCAGCTATGAGCCGATCCTGATCGTCACGAAGTCCGGCAAGTCGTTTAATGGACTGATTCGTCGCGAGACACCCGACGAAATCGTGCTGGCAACCGGTGCAAAAGAGGAGGCACGGATCCCTCGGGATGACATTGAGGAAGTTCGGCCGGGAACCGTGTCGATCATGCCCGCGGGACTCGACACGCAATTGACACGGCAGCAACTGGCAGACCTGGTCGCGTTCCTCAAGTCCCGGCAATAGGGCCGTTCGCTTTCCTTGCGGCGTCCCGCTTTCCCTCTGTCTCACCAACGCGCGGGCCAGGACGGCGTCAAATCCCCCGTTCGACGAGCGGACGCGGCGAGACACGCGCTGGCAGACTGGCCCGAACGATCAGAATCCATCGCGCGTCTTGTTGACGACCAGGCCGCGGTCATCGATTTCAATGGTGATGGTTCGCGAATTGGGGCCGCGCCAGGTCTTCAGCGTCTGGTAGGACTCGGGCCGTCGGCCCCCCATGATCTCTTCGACTTCCGGGATGGTCATCCCGGGTTGAATGCGATTGAAGTTGTCGACGTTCACTGGATCGGCACACCCTGCCACGACAAGGCAGAGCAGGGTCAATAATCCAAGAGAGTACTTCATCGCCAGGGGCCTCAGGTTATCTGCTCAATGACTCGCGGAATCAGTTTGGCGAGCTTCTGCCCGCCGATGGCCGCATTCGCCAGGATCTTGGAAATCTCGACCGGTTCCAGGTGGTCGGGCAGGCAGATGTCTGTCACGACCGAGAAACCCAGCACATGCATGCCGCCATGAATTGCCACCAGGACCTCGGGCACGGTCGACATGCCGACGACATCCGCTCCCATCGCCTTGAGCATCCGATATTCCGCCCGCGTTTCCAGGTTGGGGCCGGGGACGGCAACGAAGATCCCCTTCTGGAGATGAATCCCCAGTTCCAGCGCCGAAGCACGGGCCAGTCCCAGCAGGCGGCGGTTATAGGGTTCACACAGGTCAGGCCAGCGAGGTCCCAGGCTGTCGTCGTTGACTCCCCGCAGCGGATTGTCCGGCATCAGGTTGATGTGATCTTCGATCACCACGAGATCCGCCAGGTCGAGTTGCGGATTGATTCCTCCGGCCGCGTTGGTCACCAGCAGCGTACCAGCCCCCAGGGCCTTCATGACGCGTACAGGGAATGTGACCTGCTGCAGCGAATAGCCTTCGTAGTAATGAAACCGGCCTTCCATGGCGATGATCGGAACGCCCCGCAGCGTTCCGCAGACCAGGCGGCCTGCATGCGACGGCGCCGTGGAGACGGGGAAATGCGGAATGTCGCCGTAGGGGATGGCCGCTTCAATTTCAATCTGTTCGGTCAAGCCACCAAGGCCGGTTCCCAGGATCATTCCGACCCGAGGCTCTCCCTTCCAGGCCTGGCGGATGAACGAGACGGCGTTTTGAATCTGTTCGACCAACCCCTGCACGATACCACCTCCCAAGAATCCTGCTGCTGCCATCGCCGTGACAAACGCCACGGTTCGCGGAGTGCGCGAACATGATCACATCAGAATCGAAAAACAGTCAAATCGAAAGCGGACAAAGCGAAACGCCGACCA
>Ga0265327_10002511_pt1 | contig 19163 bp, 18 predicted proteins | sample 41621metaG_FD_202089 | JGI IMG/M metagenome (GOLD analysis project Ga0265327, IMG submission 202089) | Rhizosphere microbial communities from Carex aquatilis grown in University of Washington, Seatle, WA, United States - 4-16-21 metaG | ecosystem: Host-associated > Plants > Roots > Rhizosphere...
CGTTTGGTTCAGCAACCTCCGCAAGACCCCAACATTCCAATCACCACCACGCAATTGGTGAATCGGCACATGCTCAGCCTCTTCCGCCGTTAATTGAAATGTTTCGTAAAACGCGCGATTTGCTTTTTGGACGCACATGCCTTCATCGAGCACAACAAGTGGCATGGGCAAAGATTGAAGAACGATGTCAGCAAAGTGCAGAGCCTGCTCGTGATCGTGCAACAATTCCTCCAGACCCCAGGCCTGCTGCACCCGAAGGCGATCGTGGCCAAGCGTCGGCCCATGGAATCGCGGCTTCATAAAGTCCTACCCCCATGCTCACCCTCTACCATTTTCCAACTTCTGTCACCCATCAAAACCTGTGAGTTCCCCTGCATAATTGGCGGACCGGCACAACCGTGAACCCATGTCGAATAAGCCAGCGGAAATCGGGTGAGGGCCCTTGGCGCATCGAACCGCGCACAATCTACTTTCCTCAATATTTGTTTTCTGCCTTTCTAATCGGCGGTGATAACCCACGTTTCTGACACCGCGCTGTGGGTCGCAGCCTTTCGCGCCCGCGAAACGGCGCGACCGGACGCAATCTTTCGCGATCATCTCGCCGCAAGACTTGCCGGCGAACGCGGTGAGCACATCCTCGAATCCATTCCCCACACCGAAGCGATGGCGTTCGCGCTGGCCATTCGCACCGTCGCCATCGATCGACTCGTTCAAGAAACCATCGCGCTCGGCGTCGATACCGTCATCAATATCGCAGCCGGAATGGACACTCGACCGTATCGCCTCGCCCTTCCTCAGCACTTGCGCTGGATAGAAATCGATTACCCGCACGTCCTCGAATACAAAGAGGCCCAACTAAAAGACGAAAGGCCGAACTGCCAATTGGAGCGCATTCCTGCTGATTTAGCTGATGCTTCACAACGTCGAAAACTTTTCGCCGACCTTGGCGCCCGCACAAAGAACGCCACCATTATCACTGAAGGTTTCATCGCTTACCTGAAAAACGACGATGCCGCCGCCATCTCCCACGATCTTTTTGGCATTCCGTCGTTCCGCTACTGGATTCAGGATTTCTATCAAGGCAAGAAGCGCAACAGCCGGCACAGTCGCGAAATTGCCAAACACCTGGAAAATGCGCCTTGGCAATTTACCGTCAGCAATCCAGTCGAGTGGTTCAGTGAACACGGTTGGAAGGTTCACCAGAAACTCTTCGTCATGGACGAAGCTGACCGCGTCGGACGCGACTTCCCGCCACTTTTCCCGTGGCATCTCCTGCTGCGCGCATTTCCAAGAACGATCCGAAAACTGGGAAATAAATCCTACGGTTACGTCACCCTGACCCACCCAGCCGGCTCGATTTCCTAAATTATTTTTTGCAGACGCCCGCAAACGTTTCTGCTACCAAATTGCGCACACGCGTGACCTCTTTGGCTTTCTTGTCGTTCGATTGGGACCTGGTCCGGGATCAACCCTGGCTGGCGGTCCCTCTTGCTTTTCAAATCTGGATGTTGATCGACGCCGTCCGCCGCGACGATTGGGGCTGGGCCGTGTTCATCTTTGTTTTCCCGTTGGTCGGCGCCGTCTGGTATTTCTTCAGCGTCTATCGCGCCGCGCCATCTGCGACGACTGGATTCGAATTGCCGGGTGTTCACGACCGACGTCGCATCAAAGAGCTGCAGGCGCAAATCCATCACCTCGACAAAGCCCATCACCATCTCGCTCTCGGCGACATCTATTTCCAAAAAGGCAAACTCGACAAAGCCGAAGCCTGTTATCGTGCATCGCTGGAACGTGACCCGACCGACATCGATACTCGTGCCCATCTCGGTCAATGCCTCTTGCGCCAGAAAAAACCGGACCAGGCCCGCCTGCTTCTGCAACAGGTCTGCGCCGAGAACGCGCGCCACGATTACGGCTATTCACTGATGGCCTACGCCGAAACCCTGGCTGCGCTCGGCGACATCGAGGGCTCGATTTGCGCGTGGAAACAAGTGCTGGAAAACAACAGCTACGCCCGCGCCCGCGTTCAACTCGCCCAACTCTACATCACCAAACAACAACCCGACCTCGCCCGCACCGAGCTGCAAACAACCCTGGCCGACGACGCCCACGCTCCCAGTTTCCAACGCAAACGCGAACGCGTCTGGATTCGGCGTGCCAAAAGACTCCTGCGCGGAATTTAATTTCTCAGCGCCCCGTCCACACCGGCGCGAGCCAGGCCACCGGATTTTTCGGTTTCGCATTCGGCACATCGCCGCCACCAGCGCTCCAAACTCGCACAAAAAAATAATGCGCTTTCGAATCCTGTATCGTCGGATTCCAACGCACCGCAAACGCCGGTTCAGGACTAAAACTTCGCACCACTGCCCCACCATCTTTCACGATGTCGAGCTTCGTAATTTTGTCCTTTGGATTTTTTGTGTCCGGATCGCTCACATCAATTTGAAACTCAAGCGTGTCAGGCCGTGCCAGCGTTGAACCCATGATCGCGCCATTGACCGTATAACGGCATTGGATATTTCGATCCAACGCCGCGTAAGTGCGACGGTTCTTCATCGCATCCAGAATCGCGACCTTCGTTTTACTGGTCGCAAGGACAAACGTCCGCGACCCGAACGTCGCAATGCTCGTCGTGCCGTGATTATCGTGCCCGCAGACCGGCGAAACTTTCCATCCATGATCCAGCGCCGCGAGAAAACCGGCGTAATGAATGCGATCATTGCCGTTGATCACTTCCAGCATCGTAATCACATCCGTCACTTTGTCGTCGCGATCGCTCCAATTATTATACTGATTCGCGCCTGGATGATTAAACACCGCCACCACCGGCCCTTCCCCGTTCGGGGCAGTCGTAGCAAGCCACTTATAGAGAAACGGCAGATCAACACCCTTGGAGAAAGCATTCAAATAAGCCGCGCTATTGATGACATTGATATGCCCCTTGCCACCCGGCCCGTTATTCTCTGAATGTTCGCACCCCGTCAACGCCACGAAATCGTCGTCCGTGGCCTCGCGCGCCTGCTCTTTCGCAGCCACCCACGTAGTGTTGGTGAGACTGATCGGATGAAAAACCGCATCTTGCGAGTGATCGGTGGTCACGTAAAAGTCGTAACCGTTCTTCTTCGCCAAAGCGAAATGGACCGAAGGCGGTCCTTGAACCTTCTGCCAATTTGGCCGGAGCACCATATTCTTCGCAGGCGTCTGCACCCCATCGCGCGACACCTGAATCAGCGTCTCCTTTCCCGACGTCTTCTCTCCCTTGGCCTTCATAAATTGCGCCCCATGGGACGATGTGAAAGAAGTGTGCGCGTGCGTGCTCCCCGCATAAATGTGATACGCCGAAGCCGGCACATTCGTCTCAGCCGCCTGCACCGCCGCGCCAAACACGCACGCAAAAAAAGCAAAAAAATACTTCACCACAACCCCAAGACGCCCAACCCAACCCCTAGGTTGCAAAGCGGCAGGATCTATTAAGCCGGAAGCATAAAGTGGGTGAGTTTTAGGTGCAAACAAGCCGTCACCGCACGGACTGAGCCTTTTTCCAGGGGGTAGGTCTTTTTAACCGAAACTACCCGAAACTCTCCGAAACTCGTCAAACTGCACAAAGCGAAACTCGCTTGTGCAGAATGGCTTGGTGCGGCCGGATAATTTGGGCCAATTTGGTCACAAACCGGTCGTAAACCGTCCTGACTCGTCACGATTGGTGACAAGTCAGGACAACTGACGTCGACATTCAAATTTTCAAAGAGCGAAACGGAGTTTCGATCCATTTTTTAAAATTGATACGAGTCTCGCGTGGCCGAATTTCGGCCGCGACACTCTATAACATGTAGTCACGATATTTGGAAAGGGAAATGCGCTACCGACCAGCAGTCAGTTTAAATAGTTGGGCTGATGTCTGCTCGATGTGCGTTTTACTGGAAGTTAAGGCAGCTGCCGAACGCGGAAAAATCCCTTCTGGTAAACAGTGCTTAACGGGCTGCCCACTGCGACAATTCCTCCTGTCCCGGGAACGTTGTTCGTGACCACCGTCCACAAACCGGCATTTAGATCATCACGGCCCTCCACGACGTAAAATTGATTCGACGCCGTTGAGAACTGAAGCGCGACATTCGTGCCCGCGACGTTAATTCCCGCAAACTTAGGTGGCGTTGGCAGGATGATGTAATTCGTGTAGTCGCCAATCTGGGATTGGAGTGTGTTCGATCCACCGTAAGTGATGAGCGCGTGGTTAAGGATTTCCTGTTCCGAGAACAAGCTCACGTTTGCGCTATAGCCGCTGTTAAATGCCTGCAGGATCACGTTGCCAAAAACACCCTGAAGGACCGTGTTGGGATGAAATCCGTCAGACACAAAGGCGTTCGTTGGAGTCAACGTCGGCGGGCCGGGATCGCTGGCCCGAAGATTGATGGTGACGCCGCCTACCTTGAGCGTCGAACGGAGGCTGGTGTTCGGGCCAAAAACCGCTTTTTCCAATCCATACCAGTCCACAAGTGGGACCTGATATTTTTGCGCGAGATTCTTCACGCCGGCGTTGACGCTTTGCACAGCAGCGGCAACGCGATCGCGATTCGCGCCACTGGTAAAAAACGACACGACGGCTGGCGTCGACCCGGGATCAATGACGGTCGAGACAACCACGCGGATGCCCGCGGCCCTAACGGTGCTGAGCGCTGTCTCAATGTTGCTGACGCTCTGGTTTACGTAAGTCTGAATCTGTCCCGCGCTCCATAGTCCGGAATAAATACTGGTGTAGGCCGAGGACGTAGGATTGAAATCATTTGGGCCAATCGACAGCACGGCATTGGAAACGCCATCAGAAATGAACTGGCTCGCCAGGCCAGTGTGTTGCCCCTGAGTCAGAAGACTCGCCGAGGTTGCGCCGGTCAGTGCCCAATTATATTTATAGCCAAGGTTACGCGGTGTGCCCCAGGAATTTGTTCCGGCCTGGGCTGCGGTCGGCCCCATGTCGATTCCGCGAAACATCACGACCAGCGAAGCCCAGTTGGTGGCATAACTTGAAACGCCGCTGTCCCAGTACTCGTCGGTCAAACTGTCCCCCATCGCACCTAATTTGCCCAACGTCGCCCAGGCAGACACCGATGGCATAAGCGCCAAAACCGTGAGTAGAAGCCATGCGGGCCAGCGTTTCATAGTGCCTGGGCTGTCGTGAATCATAGGAAGATGCGCGTTTCATCGTTACTGATAAGTTGATTGCAGGCGATATCTTTCTACCAAAGTCGATCCCCATCGGGGCAGCACATTCGCCGAACCGCGCTATTGCAGGCCCATCGCTTCTTAAGGCCACAATGCATTTTGGATTTTCGGCCGCTAGTGAAGAGCAATGCTACGAGCTTTTACTTGCAGGCGCGGAAGTTTTAGAAAGCGAGCTTGGCAGATGGTGCGTGTTCGCCAGCGGTGATTGCCGGAATGCGGACGTGATGGGAACCAGGGAAAAAGGAAACTCGCCAGCAAAGTTCCACTGTGGTTGAATCACAATTCTAGCGTCCACACGGGGACAACCAAATGAATCGCGCCTTCGTCATAGTTCTACTTGCTTGCGCCGCGTTATGCGCACGCGGCCAGGACGCGCTCAATGCCTTTACTAATCGAGCGGATCAATTGCTGCGTCCGAAATGGGGTTTTGGCGTTAATGAAATTCCCATTTTCTGCAGCACGAATCCTCTGGTCCGGTATAACGGCGGCGTTCACTACCTTCTTCAACAAGCGGTCAACGCTTACGACCAAACGAATCACACAGACGGCGATTTCGATTTTCCGTCTGTTTTTCGTCCGCAATTTGGCGTCGTGAGCAATGATCTATGTGTCACGGCGCTCATCACGAATTGGGTCGAAGTCACGGACGATTATGGCGACATCATGGCGCGGCCATTCAAGACGGCCAACGATTCGACTTTAGCGACGGAGGACAACGTTTGGGGCATAGGGTTAATAATCGGCTTCAAACCTGCGGTACCGATCTTTAATGAATTCAGCTATGCAAACACTTTTAACGTTTTTCGTAAGCTAGAGTTCACTCGCACACAACCCGCAACTCGACCTGTCTCCACAAACCAAATGTACGTGCTCAGCTTGAGCAACGTGTTTGGGTGGTCGGCACTAAACACGTGGACGCAAGCACTGCCTCGCGATGTGACGATGTATCTCACAAACTCAGCGGCGATCACCTTTGTTAATGAACTCGGTAATGGCGTTACGAATTCGTTTACGAACGGAACCACGCGACTGATTCTTTCAAATCAATGGGCGCGGTACTTTTACGGTCATACTAATATGTACGAGGTATTTACCAATAGTGTGATTCCTCTGCCAACGTCGGCTTACATTGAGCGCACTGGCGGCTTTGGGCCTTTCGATAACGCACACTTTGAACTGAATGCCGGTTTGCCCGTGCACTCATGGTTTGTAAATATAACCAATCAACTCGTTTATGCGCTCATTGATAACTCGTCTGGTCGAATCCTCGATTTCGTCAACTACGATAGGTTTGGCACATCTCTGGATGTGATGCAAATTCTTGAGTCATTGCCATTATCTTACCCGTCTCCGTGGCTAACAAACGGGGCGGATTCATCGCGTTGGTCAGATCCATCAGATGGGGTGCGGAATCAGATCGCGATCGCAACAAACTCAATGCCGTTTACCAACTACATGCCTCAACCAGGCGAGAGTGCTTATTTTGCTGCGTTCCTCAACGGCACTGATGGGACATCAAGCTTGGCCGCAAGCTGCCCGTACCAACCATCTGCAACGGTTCAGCAGACAGCAAGGTGGTGGGTCGCTTCACCGTTTCCGTACGGTTTCAGCATCAATTCACCCGGTGACCACTTCACTATTGATGAGATGGCGGCGATGACGGGCTGGCAGGTTTTGATTCCGATAGCAAACTCAGCGTCGCTCAACCCGCTGCAAAACCCCGGCGACTGGCCACCGATACAGATAACGCAGTTTGCATCGGATTCGACTAACTTAACTTTGCAGTTCAGCGCAAATACCGATGGACAGTATGGGGTCTGGAGTTCGTCTGATCTTGTGAATTGGGGTTTTGCTGGTGTCGCTGCCAAATTGACGAACAACGTTTATGGGTTTTCGGCGCCGGTGAATGGCGATGCTACGAACTTGTACTTTCAGGCACGGAAGTTTTAGATGCGGACGCAAACACTGCCTTCTATAGGACGCGGGTTGACGTGTCGCTACGCGACACAAGATGCTCTCTCGGTCGGGTCTTCTCCGTGGGTTGAAACCCACGGCTACCTTCATGAATCGCTAACGCGATTCTTGTACAGAGAATGCCGGAGTGCGGACGTCGACGTCCACAGCAATGCAAATTTGCAACTTGTGCGCCAGGAAAGTTCGAAAGTCGCAAGTTGCAGAGTATGTCGCTGCGGACGTGGACGTCCGCACTCCGCTTTTTTGAATGGGAATTTGCGCAATCATCATTAAATTGACTGCCGATGAGAACGGCCATTTATCCCGGCAGCTTTGACCCTATCACTAATGGACACCTTGACCTGATCGGACGGGCGACGAAACTTTTTGACCGCGTGATCGTCGCCATTGCGCGGAACGAAAGTAAACAACCGCTCTTTGACCCCAAAGAACGGCTCGCGCTGGTCCAGGAAGCGATCACGCCCTACACAAGTGTCACGGTGGAATGGTTGGATGGGTTGCTGGTCAATTATGCCGATCAACAAGGCGCTTGCGCCATTATCCGCGGATTACGCGCTGTGTCGGACTTTGAATTTGAATTCCAGCTCGCGCTGATGAACCGTAAGTTGAACGAGCGGGTGGAAACGATTTTCATGATGCCACGCGAGACTTACACGTTTCTCAGTTCGCGCATCGTCAAAGAAATCGCGCATCTCGGCGGCGACGTGAGCAGTTTTGTTCCTGCGCATGTGCAGGCGGCGTTGAAAAGGAAGTTCGGACAGAAATAATTCCCGTAGCAGCGATAGCAGAAGGCTCTAACTTTTTTCCAAGTTGGAGGTAGGTTAATCGAGAGCCTCCTAACATCGGCTGCTACAACAGTATATATGGCGCTAAAGTTTAACATCCGTCATTTGGAAGAGAAGGACCTGCATTTGGAGGGCGAACTTTCTCCGGAAGAACTCGAGTTGGAGAATACTGATCCGCTAGTACAAGTGCGGAAACCGCTCGAGTACGACATCAATATCCAAAAAAATGGCAGCGACATTCTGGCACAAGGCCGTCTGGAGATGCCGTTGGTGTGCGAATGTTCACGTTGCCTTAAACCTTTCGAAACCAAGGTTCTGCTAGAAGATTGGGCCGCCTTGATACCCCTTGAAGGGGAGGAACCGGCTCCAGTAGAAAATGATATGGTAGACTTGACGCCATACATTCGTGAAGATATTCTCCTCAGCTTTCCGCAACACCCGTTGTGTAGCGAAGAATGCTCCGGCTTGCCGAAGCGATCCGAGAAGGGCAAGACGCAAGTTTCGTCTGCCTGGTCGGAATTGAATAAACTGAAATTTTAGACACGAGAATTTATGGGAGTCCCAAAACGTAAACCATCGCACAGTCGCCAACGTATGCGCCGTGCATATAACAGCAACCTGACCCTTCCCCAATTGAGCACCTGCCCACAGTGTGCTGCTCCGGCCATCCCTCACCGGGTGTGTCCGTCGTGCGGTTACTACAAGGGCCGGCAAGTGCTCACCGTCGAAGCGGCGGGTTGATCATTGAATAATTTGATTTGCCGGGAGCGCGGAAAGCCGTCAACTTTCCTGCGCTCTTTTTGTTTATGCGAATTGTAGTGGATGTCATGGGGGGCGACCACGGCCCGGAGGTTTTGATCGACGGCGTTCGGCTTGCTTTGGAGGACAACTCCAAAATCAGCGAGCTTTTTCTTGTCGGCCACCAGGACGAAATCCATGCCGCCATGAAGAACACCGGCTGTCGGGACCGCCGGATTCACGTCATTCACGCCAGCGAGGTGTTGACGATGGAAGACAAGCCGGTCGAAGGCCTTCGTCGCAAAAAGGATTGTTCCATTCTCCGCGCCGTCGACCTGGTCAAAGAAGGCCGCGCCGACGCGATTATCTCCACCGGCAACACCGGCGGAATTGTTGCGGCGTCAACGATTCGGCTGCGTCCTATCGCTGGAATTGATCGCCCAGCCATCGCGACAGTCATTCCCGCGCCCGCAAACGAGTTCGTGCTGATCGACTCCGGCGCGAGCGTTGAATGCAAGCCGCATCACCTGCTCCATTTTGCGGTGATGGGCAAAATTTATTCGCAACAGGTTCTGGGCTACAAAACGCCTCGCGTCGGCATCCTCGCCAACGGCACGGAAACCAATAAAGGCACCGAGCTTACGCAGGAAGCCTACAAGCTTTGCAAGTTGGCTAATTTTAATTTCATCGGTTACGTCGAAGGCCACGACCTGTTCCATAATTGCGTCGATGTCGTCGTGTGCGACGGTTTCATCGGCAATATTGTGTTGAAGACGATTGAGAGTTTTGCGCGCGGTTTGGTGGGCTGGCTGAAGAATGAACTTTCGAAGAATCCCAAACGCATGCTTGGTGCTATGCTGGCTTCGAACGCATTGCGCACAATCAAGCGCCGGATGGACCCGGATGGACCCGGTGGTGCGCCCTTGCTAGGTTTGAATGGAACTGTTATGAAAGTTCACGGTTCTGCGAAAGCTAAAGCCATGACAAACGCAATTCGGGTCACGGGTGACGCGGTCGCCCATCAAATCAATCAAAGCATTCGCGAAGAGATCGCGGCGGTAAACACGCGGGTCGAATCAGCAAAGGTTGAGGCCGCATGACAAATCTTCCCGAACGCGATTTTAGAAATCCACGAGCCGAACACGGCTTTAAAGGGCGCACCTGCTCGATTGCTTCCGTTGGCGCTTATGTCCCGGAAAAAGTCCTGACGAACGCTGAGCTGGAGAAAATGGTCGATACCACCGACGAATGGATCACCACGCGCACCGGCATCAAAGAACGCCGTATCGCCGCAGCTGACGAATTCACATCCGATATGGCGACGAAGGCCGCTACGCTGGCGTTGCAACGGGCGGAATTGGAAGCGTCGCAACTGGACCTTATTATTGTCGCGACCATCACGCCGGACATGCCCTTTCCTTCCACGGCCTGTCTCGTGCAACAGAAACTCGGCGCGTATCGCGCGGCCGCATTTGACATTGAAGCGGCTTGTTCTGGATTTATTTTTGCGCTCGAAATTGCGCAACAATTCATCATGTCGCGCACTTACGACACGGTGCTGGTGATTGGAGCGGAAAAGCTTTCGTCCATTATCAATTGGAAGGACCGCAATACGTGCGTTCTTTTTGGGGACGGCGCAGGCGCAGCGATTTTGCAGAATCGTCCCGGCTCGCACGGTTTGTTGACCGCGTGCATGGGGTCGGACGGCAATAAAGCTGATTTGCTCTGTATGCCGGGCGGTGGAAGCCGTATTCCGCCGACGCCTGAATCGCTGGCTGCCGGTCATCACTATTTGCGCATGGACGGCAAAGAGACGTTCAAAAACGCTGTCAATGCGATGTGCACGGCTGCCCAGGAGGCATTGCGCCGTTGCGAGGTCGATATTACGCGAATCAAATGCGTCATACCGCACCAGGCGAATTTGCGCATTATTGACGCTGTTTGCGACCGCCTTGGGGCAACTCCGGAGCAGCGGTTTGTCAATTTGAACAAATTTGGCAATACTTCTGCCGCTTCGGTGGCTATCGCGCTCGACGAAGCCGTCCAAGGGAGCCGGATTCAGCGAGGCGATCTGATCTTACTGGTGGTATTTGGTGCCGGCCTGACCTGGGGTGCAGCAGTAATTGAATGGTAAAGACTTTGAACTTTGGCCCGCTTTTGGCTGTCACAAGACTGAAACCGAAGTTGCCAGCGAGGGCATCCCCCGCTAGATTCTTCGCGCCAGGTATTACCATATTGTGAGCCAAATACTTAACATTCTATACGTCAGCATTGTAGTTTTGCTGCTATTCGGTGCGTCCATTTTCGTCCATGAATTCGGTCACTATTGGGTCGCGCGCAAACGCGGCCTGAAAGTCGAGGGATTCGCTATCGGTTTTGGGCCGAAGATCTTTTCGTGGGTTCGTGATGGGATTGAATATTCCGTCCGCTGGATACCCGCAGGCGGCTTCGTCAAGCTGCCGCAAATGATTACATCGCAGCAACTGGAGGGTTCTGCGGATTCGCACATTCCTCCGGCTGCGCCGTTCTCGAAGATTCTGGTCGCGATCGCCGGGCCGGTGATGAACGTCATTTTTGCATTTCTCGTTGCGGGGGTTATCTATTTTGTCGGACTGCCCGAACCGGTGAACCCTTCGATCATCGGTTATGTCGAACCCGGTTCTGCTGAAGCCAAGCTGGGCATTCAGGAAGGCGACCGCATTGTGAACGTCAACGGTAAGCCTGTTAATTCATGGGAACAAATTCGAGAAGTCACAATATTCGCCCTCACCAACGTTCTGCCTGTCAGCATCGTTCATGAAGGCAAAACAAATACCTACGACCTTTCTGCCAAAGTCAGCGACATAGGCGGAAAGTTCCTGAACCTCGATCCGAAAGAACATCCGGTCATTACCGCGTTCACCGACAAGGAAGCGCCTGCTGCTAAAGCAGGCTTGAAGGTTGATGATGAATTCGTTTCGTTCGATGGAGTTCCCGTTGTAAATCAGCCCGCGTTGATCGAAATGATTCAGGAACGCGCCGGCAAACCGACGGATTGCGTTGTCAAACGCGGCGATCAAAAAATTAAGGTTACAGTTACGCCGGAAGTGAATCCCGATACAAAGAAAGGCCGCATTGGCGTAGCCATGTCGTTGAAGTTTATTTACGTGTTGAAAAAGCCCGGCCCGACTCCAATCGAACAAATCAGCACCGTCTGGTTCCGCACGATCGATACGTTTAACGCGTTGTTCCATTCGAAGCAAACCGGTGTAGGAGTTAAAGACCTGAGCGGACCTCCCGGCATCATTGCGATGCTCGCGGCTCAAGTGAACACTGACTTCCGTTTGGCCATGAGCTTCCTGGTATTACTGAACATCAATCTGGCAATTTTAAACATGCTGCCAATTCCTGTGCTCGACGGTGGCCACATTCTGATGGCAATTATTGAGAAGATTCGCCGACGTCCGTTGAGCGTTCGCTTTGTGGAATATACTACGACGGCGTTCGCTGTGCTCCTGATTTCATTCATGCTGTTCGTTTCATTCAACGACGTGACAAAACGGTTGCCGATTTTTCGCGCGATGTTTCATCATGGCGCGAAGATCGAACAACAGGCGCAACCTGAGCCGAGTCAGCCTGCAACCACTCCGGCGCAATAAGACACGCAATGCAATACTGCCGTTCGCCTTACCTTTATAGTCGTCGTAAAACTCGCGAAGTCGTTGTCGGTGATCCAAAGAACGGCGGCGTGATTATTGGCGGCGACCATCCTGTCGTGAAGCAATCGATGCTCACGTGCGATACGATGGACACAGCGCTATCGGTGAAGCAAACGCTGGAATTGGTCGCAGTCGGTTGCCAAATCGTCCGCATTACTGCACCGACGGTAAAGGATGCTGCAAATCTTAAGAACATTGTCGCCGAACTTCGCGCGACGGGTTGCAACGTTCCGATCGTCGCCGACATCCATTTCAAACCCGACGCCGCCATGGAAGCCGCGAAATGGGTCGAGATGGTCCGCATCAATCCGGGTAACTACGCTGACAAAAAGAAATTTGCCGTCCGCGAATACAGCGACAACGAATACGACGCGGAACTTGAGCGCATCGAAGAACAATTCACTCCGCTCGTCCTGCTCAGCAAACAACTGGGTCGCGCCATGCGCATCGGGACGAATCACGGTTCTTTGAGCGATCGCATCATGAACCGTTACGGCGACACGCCACTCGGCATGGTTGAGAGCGCTCTGGAATTTGCCCGCATCGCGCGCAAAAACGACTACCACAATTTCAAGTTCTCGATGAAGTCATCGAATCCGAAGGTGATGATTGAATGTTATCGCCTTCTCGTTTCGCGACTCGACGAACTCGGCCCGGATTGGAATTACCCGATTCACCTCGGCGTCACCGAAGCCGGCGAAGGCGAAGATGGTCGCATCAAGAGCGCGATTGGTATCGGATCGCTATTGTGCGATGGCCTCGGTGACACGATTCGCGTTTCGTTGACGGAAGATTCTCCAAACGAGATTGCTGTTTGCACTGACTTGCTGGCGCAAATTCCACTTTTGACGAAGCGCGACAGCGCTTTGGAGTGCGGCACTCCAAAACACTCGGTTACAGAATGGCCTTTTGATCCCTTCACGTTCACTCGCCGCGCTACACCTGAAATCGAACTCTCCGAAACCGTGAAGTGCGGTGGCGAACAAACGCAACGGGTGGTCGTGACTCGCGCGACCTGGGAAAAAGTTGCGCCGAAGATTCGTCCGAAAGATGACGTTCGTCCGGAAGGGATTTACGAAGATCTGAACATTTTCGAGATCGATCCAACGCAAGATTTTGAAATCAATTGCGACACGCAATTGGTCACGGTGAAAGACGGCGTGCAATTGCCGCCCATGAGCGCGTTTCGCATGCTCGCAGCCAAGCTTCGCCGGTTGGGTCGCAAAAATCCCATCCTGCTCAAGGACTGCATTAATTTCGAACCCGTTCCGCTCGAACCAAAGATCGCCCTGCTCCGCGCTTCGGTAGTTATTGGCGCATTGCTCGCCGACGGCATTGGGGATGCGATTCTAGTGCGCGGCGAGTCCGGTGGGGGTCAAAGCCTTCGTTTGGCTTTCAACATTTTGCAAGCAGCCGGTTGTCGTAGTTTCAAAACCGACTACGTCGCTTGTCCAAGTTGCGGCCGAACGTTATTCAACCTGCAAACCGTCACCGCCCGAATTAAAGATCGCACGGAGCATTTAAAGGGCGTTAAGATCGCCATCATGGGTTGTATCGTGAATGGTCCGGGCGAAATGGCGGACGCAGATTTTGGATATGTCGGTGGCGCGCCGAATAAGATCAATCTTTACGTCGGCAAAACGCCGGTGAAATTCAATATTCCCGAAGCGGAAGCGGTCGATCGTTTGGTTGACCTTATTCGCGAACACGGCAAGTGGGTCGAGCCAGAGCCGCAAATGGCGACGGCTTGAACGAAGTAATCAGTATTCAGTAAGCAGTAATCAGTGGTTGCTGAAAACCGATTACTGATTTGTGATAACTTTTACTGATTACTGAATATGAACCGGCAACAAGTCCTCGACCTGTATTTCATGGAAGCGCGCGCGAAGCTCATTGATCTCGCCGCATTCCTCGACCGCCTCGATCGCGCCCCGGGCGAACCTGATTTCCGGCTTCGTGCTTTCATCAAAGCATTGCATGAATTACAAGGCGAAGGGCCGAACCGCGCCGAAAAAGTTTTGCTAAGCTTGAGCGATCCGACGACCGAACCGCTTGCCAAAGCTACTGTCAAAGGCGCGACGGGCGCCTGGAGGAAATAACCATGCGCTACATCGAACCACATGGGCACATGGTCAGCCGCACGACGGATGATTATACCGCAATGGCGATGGCCGGCTGCGAGGCTGTTTGCGAACCGGCGTTCTGGGCCGGATTCGACCGCAGTTCGGTTGACGGTTTCTACGATTACTTTTGCCAACTGACCGAACACGAGCCCGCGCGCGCCGCGAAGTTTGGCCTGCCGCATTACACGTGGCTTTGCATCAATCCAAAAGAATCGGAAGACACAAAGCTAGCCGAAGAAGTCATCGACATCATCCCAAAGTTTTTGGATAAGCCGACCGTTTTGGGAATAGGCGAAATCGGCCTGAACAAAAACAGCCGAAATGAACTGCGAGTATTCGAAAAACACGTCGATCTCGCGGCCAAACACGATCAACTGATCCTCATCCACACGCCGCATCTTGAAGACAAGTTGAAAGGCACCCGGCTGATCGTCGATGCGTTGAAGAATGACAAACGCATCAAACCCGAGCGCGTCATCATCGATCACGTTGAAGAACACACCATCAAACTGGTGCTCGATTCAGGTTTCTGGGCCGGGATGACTTTGTATCCGGATTCCAAATGTACCTCCGCACGAGCTATCGACATGATCGAAATCTACGGCGGCGAACGTCTGTGGATGAACAGCGCGTGCGATTGGGGAGTAAGCGTTCCCCTCGCGGTTCCCCGCACTGCCCTCGAAATGAAAAAGCGTGGTCACACGGCGGAAGGCATCGATAAAATGATTTATCAGAATCCGCTGAAGTTCATGTCGCAATCACCGAAGTTTAAATTGAGTTGACGCATGCAGCTCAAGCGGAACCTTCATCTTGCCTACTGCACAAACGTGCATCGCGGCGAGACATGGGCGGAGACTTTTGCGGCGCTTGAGAAATACACGCTCGCGGTAAAGCGACGCGTCTCTCCTACAAAACCGTACGCGATTGGCCTTCGTTTGAGTGCTCAAGCGGCATTTGATCTCACCCGCCCGAACATCCTAACTGAGTTCAAGCATTGGCTGGAAAAGAACGGCTGTTACGTCTTCACGATAAACGGATTTCCATTCGGGAAGTTCCATGGCGAACGCGTCAAAGAACAGGTTTACTTACCTGATTGGACCTCCGTTGGCCGCGTTGATTTTACAAATCTTCTATTTGAAATACTCGCGCAACTTGTGCCGCCAAATATTGAGGGCAGCGTCAGCACCGTCCCGGGCTCGTTCAAAGAGTTCATAAAGAATTCCGAACAGCTTCGAGTCATTCGAAAAAATATTTTTCATTCGATCGAACACGCGGCCCGCGTCAGCGCGCAAACCGGGCGACGCATGCACCTGGCACTCGAACCAGAGCCTCTCTGTCTTTTCGAAACGACCCACGAAACGGCGATATTTTTTGAGCGTTTGCGCGCTGAGCACAATCACGACCATCGCATCGACGAGCATCTGGGCGTAAATTATGATACCTGCCACATTGCGGTCGAATTCGAAGAACCTGCCGCCGCGATTGCTGAGCTACAAAAGCACAACATCCGGATCAGCAAGCTACATCTAAGTTCCGCGTTGAAAGTCAAAGACTCACCGGAAGCGCGCGAAGCCTTGTCGGCGTTCTCGGAAAGCACCTATCTCCATCAAGTCGTCGCACGCGGTCACGATGGGAAGCTAACCCGATATCGCGACCTTCCGGATGCGCTGGGCAGCGGTGCGGCCGATGAGTGGCGCGTTCACTTTCACGTGCCGCTACATTGGCAACCAACCGGCCTGCTCAACAACACAACCGATCATTTGATTGGCATTCTTGATATACTGCGCACTAATCCGTCTCTCTGTTCGCATCTGGAAATGGAGACTTACACATGGGAAGTGATGCCGCCGGAAGTAAAGAGCCGCGATGTAGTTGACCAACTGGCATCCGAATATGAATGGACTCTGGCGCGGCTGTCCGAGCGGGGGCTTGCCTGATGTTCGACACGTCTAAACAGTTGACACGAACGCTCAAAGAGCGTAGCCCTAATATCATGGCGTTGCCTTTCAGAGATGCGTTTTCAGATTGCTTCGGGTGCAAGGCAGAGGACTTTTCCAGGGAAGCGTTAAAGCGTTGTCTTTATACGCACGCACGCGCGATTTGGCCCTTGCTGGAACTAGCCGGCGGCCCGCCGGTTTTGGCGGCACAAGCCTTCATGAACCTCGTTGCCGAGACGAAGGGTAAAGAGGAATTGTTGGACGCCATTGTTGAATATCGCGATGACGTCCGGCCGTATTCAGGACTGGTTGCGCGCCGGCTATATATGCGGGTTTCCGTAGAACGTCTGCTGGCGCTGCACCATTTCGTACGTGAAGTCGAATGGAAGCGGGCGCTCCAGAGATACCAGTCCACTAGTAATATTTATTCCGGTAGTACAGTATCTTGAGCTGTTCCTCCGGCCCCACAAACGTCGCGTAACAATCCAGCAATCGCGACATTTCCATCAGCAGCCACGGCGCGGAAAAATGCCCTCCATTTTTCGTGAAGACCACGTTGTCGGCGATATAGACGGCTGAGTGAATGATTTCACCATTAGGCTTGGTCAAGAAAATCAAATCGCCATAACGCGGGTCGGAAAACACCGGGTAATAATCGCTGTCGAGCTTCTTATGCAGAGAATCCGCACTGGTGTATTGGCCTTCCGGCGGGTCGCGGAAGAAGTTAAAGGAAGTCCAGTGACAGTTTTCCGGCTGAGTATAGGACGGGAATGGATAAGTATATATCCGCGACGTTGGCAGCGTTGGCAGCAAATGCGTGATGTCAATAACCGCGCCGTTCGGCAACTTGCTCATCGCTTGCAACAACGGACGTATATCCTTCCCCTGCCCTGCGCGCCCCCAATAACTGAGCAATCGATCCACGTCGGCCCCAGGGGCAACGTGCAATTTCAGCAGCATCGTCCAACGGCGGGACAGCGCTTTTTCGAGATTCGATTTTTCCGTCGGCGAGGAAACTTTTTCGAGAACCGTGGGGATATCAGAGAGCATCATGACGCGTCCGCGCGGATAGCATAGGCGCTTGACCATTGCGATGGTTTCGGGAGAAACATCAACCTTGTCGAAAAAGTGTTCAAACTCGCGCGCCGGAATCGCATAGGCATCTTCACGCTGCCACGAATTTTCGGCAAATTGCGCGAGAGTGCCGTAAATGGACTGACGCACTTCAGTCGACATTGAGAGAAGAACGTCCGTCGGTGGTGTTACGCAAACGCCATCGTTAGAAGCTTCCCACTTGGCCTGCATCAACTGCTGGCGTTGAGCGTCGGTGAACGATTGCTGTTGGAAAAAGCTTTTTAGAGTATCGGCGGTGTAACCCTTGAAGAACCATCGGCGATCACTCTTTTCATCGAGGCGGACAGACAAAAACTCTTCAGGAATGGTGAGTTCAAATGGAACAAATTCGACGGTGCCCCAAGGGCCGGGATTGAGATACGTGCGCGTCGTCGTGATTACCGGTTGCAATCCGGATGTCGGCACTTGCGTTTGGGTTTCTGGAGCGAAAACAGCTAATTTCTTATGTTGCCCAACGAACACGCCCAGACCGACGAGTAACGGCGCGAGGACAACCGTATATAAAATGATGTACGCGCGTGGCGAAATGTGGATCCGGATACCTTCTGAGTCCCGATCGCCAGTGGGACGGCGACGCTCGACGGGTTTTGCCCCTTGTTCTTTGGCGACAGCCGCTTGCGAAGAAATCTTGCTCATTTTCGAATGACTGCGCTTCGCTCAGCATGGACTCAGATGCGGGGAAATCGACAATCCTTTGTAGGGGTTAGTATTACAAAGCCACGTATCATTAGCAATGCATTTTCATATCTACTGAACCGACGGTCGACTCTGGAGCGAATTTGAATGTTTCAAAAGTTAAAGCATCGTAAGCTGCCTGTTCGTAACAATGCATCCAGCACGCAATGACATAAAAGAAGACCCGACGTTCGCGGCCAAATCGCGTTCGACGATGGAAATCCTTCGTCGTGTTTCGGTCTACTTGCGTCCATACAAGTGGATGGCGGCGGCGAATATCGGTTGCGCGCTGCTATCCCTTTTGTGCGCGATTGCTTATCCGAAACTAACGCAGGTGATCATTGACGACGTTATCGGCGCAAAGAATACCGACCTATTGACCTGGGCGATCATTGGATTGCTGGTTGCGTTCTTGTTGCGCGACGCGTTTAACGGTTTGCGACTTTGGGTCAACAACACATTTGAGCAAAATGTCATCTATGACATGCGACGCGAAGTCTATGCCCGGTTGCAACGGTTGCCGATCGGGTATTTCGACCAACGTGCCTCGGGGGACTTGATGACACGCGTGATCGAAGATGTGAACTCTGTTGAGCGCGTGTTGATTGATGGAACCGAGCAAGGGACGGTGGCGATTTTGTACCTGCTTGGAATCGGAGCCATATTGTTTAAGACAAATCCTCTGCTTGCCACGGTATCATTGATTCCGATTCCCATACTCACGATTGGCGCGCTTTGGTACACGCTTACGGCGCACACGCGCTATCGCGCGCAGCGCATCGCTTCCAGCGCCATGAACGCGCTGTTGATGGACAGCTTGCAAGGCATTCGACAGATCAAAGCGTTCGGACGGCAAGAACACGAGGATGCGCGTTTTGCCAA
>Ga0265327_10002512_pt1 | contig 19153 bp, 17 predicted proteins | sample 41621metaG_FD_202089 | JGI IMG/M metagenome (GOLD analysis project Ga0265327, IMG submission 202089) | Rhizosphere microbial communities from Carex aquatilis grown in University of Washington, Seatle, WA, United States - 4-16-21 metaG | ecosystem: Host-associated > Plants > Roots > Rhizosphere...
TCTACGCGAATCTGGGGGATTTCGAAGCACAGATCGCTGACGCCGATCTGCGCTCCGGCGTCCTCTATGTCCAACAGAAGGCGGAAAACCTGCGCGCGGGCAGCAAAACGACAAGCTGCTCGAGCCGTGAGCTGCGCAGGTCGACCAACCGTATCGACATCGCAGTCAATTGCCCCACAGAAGGGACGCTGGTCCTCAACGAATACTTCGATCCCGCCTGGCGAGCAACGATGGACGGAATGAAATTGCGTCCTGTCCAAGTGAATGGCAACCAGATCGGCGTTCGGTTTCCGCCCGGCTCGCACCTCGTGCGCTTTCACTATCTTCCGAAGAACTTCTTGATCGCGCTCGCATTTGGTTTGGCCGGACTGGCTTCGGTTGCCGCCTGCTTGATATGGATGCATCGGGTCCGGCCCCGCGACGTTTCGGTACGCACATCTCCGACTTGATGACGCCCCTTGGTCGTGAATGCGCTTAGGCGAATCGCTTCGCGAACCATCGAAGCGGTGCAGTCAGGCGCCACGAGCGAGAGTTGATCAGCCGCTCGACTTCGTGCCTGGCTTCCAACGCGTCCGCGCGCGCCCTTGCGAGGACACCTTCTGAATCCGCCAGGCCGCGCGCGCGTTCGCTTGCGAGCCGTTCGAGTTGTTCGCGTTCATCCATCAGTCGTGCGCGTTCCGCGACCCAGCGCTGGCGCTCCGCGTCCAAGCCGAGCGCCCACTCGCTTCGTTCGTCGAACTCCGCCTGCAGCCTGACGTGCTGCCTCGAAAGTGATTGATGCTCCACGTCAAGGCGAGAAGCCCAGCGCCTTACATCCTGCCCCTCGGTGTAGAGATCGCTGGCGTGCTCCAGGTAGAGGTTCGGCCGGCATGCCGGCAACAGGTCGGCAGAGCTCGCGCAAACCGCGACGAAGTACATGTTCTGGTCCGAGAGAAGCGTAGCGGCCTTTGCCTGACCATCCTCGAGAAGAATAGCGTCGTAGTGATCTGCCGATGCATCGAGAGGCAGCATGGCCGACCCCGTCAGGAATCTTTGGCCGAAATAGCGCGCAGCGCCGAAGTGCCGACGCAACAAGGCATCGAATTCATCGAAATAGAGTTCCTTGACGTGAAACTCGTTGACGTAGTTGCGCTCGTCCGAATAGACCTTCTTGTTGGGCGAAGAAATGACAAGGATGCCGGTGGGCTTCAGCACGCGGCGCAGTTCGGCCAGCATCTGCTCCTGTTCAGCAAGATGCTCCAGAGTCTCGAAGGAGACGACGATATCGAAACTGTGATCTGCGGCGGGAATTTCGGTCGCACTGCCTTGCAGGAATCCGAGATTCTTCTGCCCCGAATAATTTCGGCTCGCATGGTCGACGGCGTCCTGTGAGATGTCGACGCCAATCACCGTATTTGCCATCTTCGCAAGAAGCGCCGAGCCGTAGCCCTCCCCGCATGCAATGTCGAGCACCGCGAGCCCGGCGCACAAGCCCTGCACCCAGCCATAACGATGCATGTGCTCGTATCGAATTTCACCGACTTCAGTAGGAATGAATCTCTCGCCGGTGAAATCGAGCATGTTCTGGTGTTTTTCTTTAAATCGGTCAGTTGAATACTTCAGCTGCATTGAATGCCACAGCCGCTGCATCCTTGGCGGAAAGCTGCGGGGCAACGCCGGTATCAGGCCATTGGATGGCGAGATCGGCATCGTTCCAGGCTATGGCGCGCTCATGGCGCGGCGCATAGTAGCTCGTCGTCTTGTACAGGAAATCCGCTGATTCACTGAGCACCAGGAAAGCATGTGCCAGGCCCGGAGGCACCCAGAGCTGCTTCTGGTTGTCCTCGCTGAGTTCGTAGCCGACCCATCGCCCGAAGGTCGGCGACGACCTCCGGATATCCACCGCGACGTCGAAAACCGAGCCGCGCACGACCCGCACCAGCTTGCCCTGTGGCTGCTGGATCTGATAGTGCAGCCCCCGCAGCACGCCCTTCGCCGAGCGCGAATGGTTGTCTTGGACAAAAGTGACGGGCTGGCCGACCGCCTCGTCGAAGGCCTTCTGATTGAAGCTCTCGAAAAAAAAGCCTCTTGCGTCGCCGAAAACTTTCGGTTCGATGACCAGCACGTCCGGAATCGAAGTGGCGGTGACCTTCACGATCGCACCTCCTCGGCCAGCAGGTGATTGAGGTATTTGCCGTAGCCGCTCTTTTCGAGCGGAGCGGCCAGTCTGGCCAGTTGTTCACGCCCGATGAACCCGTTGCGCCACGCAATCTCCTCGGGGCATGCGATCTTCAACCCCTGGCGATGTTCCAGCGTGGCGATGAACTGCCCAGCCTCCAGCAGGCTTTCGTGCGTACCTGTGTCGAGCCACGCATACCCACGCTGCATGATCTGAACGCTGAGATTTCCGAGATCGAGGTAGGCCTGGTTGACTGCCGTGATCTCGAGTTCGCCTCGCGCACTGGGCTTGACCGCCTTGGCGATGTCAACGACGGTGTTGTCGTAGAAATAGAGTCCTGTGACCGCGTAGCTGCTCTTGGGCTTGGCGGGCTTTTCCTCGATGCTGCTGGCCTTGCCCTGGGCATCGAAGGCCACCACGCCGTAGCGCTCAGGGTCGTGCACGTGATAGGCGAAGACCGTCGCGCCATCTCCCTTGGCATCCGCATCGGACAGCAGGTGAACGAGGTCGTGGCCATAGAAGATGTTGTCGCCGAGGACCAGCGCGCTGGGAGAGTCTCCGACGAATTTGTCGCCGATGATGAATGCCTGGGCCAACCCGTCCGGGCTTGGCTGCACGGCGTACTGAAGGTTGATGCCCCATTGGCTGCCATCCCCAAGCAGCTGCTGGAAGCGCGGCGTGTCCTGAGGCGTGCTGATGACAAGGATGTCTCGCATGCCGCCGAGCATCAGCGTACTGAGCGGGTAGTAGATCATCGGCTTGTCGTACACCGGCAGCAGCTGCTTGCTCATCGCCAACGTGGCCGGATGGAGCCGCGTTCCGGAGCCGCCGGCGAGGATGATGCCTTTGCGTTGAGTCATCGGTGGTCTTCGCTTCTTTCTTATTGATCAGAGGGTCTCGGCCAGCATGCGCGCCACGCCACGCTGCCAGGGCGGCAGCACGAGTCCGAAGGTGGCCTGCAGCTTGTCCGTATTCAGCCTGGAATTGTGCGGCCGCACCGCAGGCGTAGGAAAGACGCTGGTGGGCACTGCATCGACCGTGTCCGGCGACGCCTTGAGGGCCACGCGGGCCGCCAGTGCCTGCTCGAGAACGAAGCGCGCGTAGCCATGCCAGGTGGTCTCGCCGCCCGCGACCAGGTGATAGAGGCCGATTTTTTGCGGATCCAGCAAGGTCGCACGGATGGCGTGTGCGGTGACGTCCGCCAGCAGCTCCGCACCGGTCGGCGCGCCGAACTGATCGTCGATGACGGTCAGTCGCTCGCGCTCCTTGGCCAGGCGCAGCATGGTCTTGGCGAAATTGCCACCCCGCGCTGCATATACCCAGCTGGTGCGAAAGATCAGGTGCCTCGCGCAATGGGCGGCCACCAGTTGTTCGCCTTCGAGCTTGGTGCGGCCGTAGACGCTCAGCGGCCCGGTTGAATCGGCTTCCTTCCAGGGCGAAGTGCCACTGCCATCGAACACGTAGTCGGTCGAGTAGTGCACCATGAGCGCACCGATCTGCTGCGCCGCCTGTGCAACGACGCCCGGTGATGTCGCATTCAGCTTGCGGGCGAATTCCGGCTCGCTCTCCGCCTTGTCGACCGCCGTGTGAGCGGCCGAATTCACGATGACGTCGGGCCTGACCTTGAGCACCGTCTCGGCCAATTGCTCGGGATGGCTGAAATCGGCGCTCAGGTCGGTGCTGTCGAAATCGAGAGCCACCACCTCGCCGAGCGGCGCCAGGCTGCGCTGCAGTTCCCACCCGACCTGCCCGCCCTTGCCGAGCAGAAGCAGCTTCATGGCTGCGCCTTTGCGGGAGCAGCGGCGTATTGCTTCTGCACCCATTCGCGATAAGCCCCGCTCTGCACGTTGCTCACCCAGTCGCCGTTCGCCAGGTACCACTCGACGGTCTTGCGGATGCCGGTGTCGAACGTTTCAGCGGGCTTCCAGCCGAGTTCGCGTTCGAGCTTTCGGGCGTCGATGGCATAGCGGCGGTCGTGGCCGGGACGGTCGGTGACGTAGGCAATCTGCTCCCGATAGCTCTTGCCATCCGTGCGCGGGCGCAATTCGTCGAGCAGCGCGCAGACGGTGTTGACGATGTCGATGTTCGGCTTTTCGTTCCAGCCGCCGACGTTGTAGGTCTCGCCGAGCCGTCCGGCTTCGAGCACGCGGCGGATCGCGCTGCAGTGGTCCTTCACGTAGAGCCAGTCGCGAATCTGCATGCCATCCCCGTACACGGGCAGCGATTTGCCGGCGAGCGCGTTGACGATCATCAGCGGAATCAGCTTCTCCGGGAAATGGAACGGACCGTAGTTGTTCGAGCAATTGGTGGTGAGCACCGGAAGGCCATAGGTGTGGTGCCAGGCGCGCACCAGATGGTCGCTCGCTGCCTTGCTGGCCGAATAAGGACTGTTCGGCTCGTAGGTGTTGTCTTCAGTGAATGCCGGGTCGGCAGCTGAAAGCGAACCATAGACCTCGTCGGTCGATACGTGGAGAAACCGGAAAGCGTCCTGTTGCTCGGACGGCAATGCGCTCCAATACCCCCTGACGGCCTCCAGCAGCCGAAAGGTGCCGAGCACATTGGTCTGGATGAAGTCCTCCGGGCCGTGGATCGAACGGTCCACATGGGACTCCGCGGCGAAATTGACGATGGCTCGGGGCCTGTGTTCGGCGAGCAGTTTCTCGATCAGCGCGCTGTCGCCGATATCGCCCTGGACGAAGATGTGCCCGGCATTGCCCTGCAGCGAGGAGAGTGTCTCCAGATTGCCGGCGTAGGTCAGTTTGTCGAGGTTGACGATGGGCTCGCCGCCCTGCGCCAGCCAGTCGAGCACGAAATTGGCGCCGATGAAGCCGGCGCCTCCAGTCACGAGGATCATGCGGGGTCCCTACTGTTTTTGAAAGTCTGCGGCCGCCCGCTGACGACCGCCCGAAATTATCTCATCGCCCACGGGAGGCATCGGCGGATGCGAATTGCGGCGTATCGGAACGTGAAGGGCCGGTAAAGCCTGGGAACTCCGATCGCACCGAGCCGGTCTGAGAATCAGGCCCGCGCATCGACGTCTCGGCGCTTCAGTCTGCCAGGCCCGCACTCGAGAACAAGACGATGAGGAAGAAATGAACGGGGCATCACGCTTCGACGAACTTGTCTTCATGGACGACTTCTTTCGATCGCCGGTCAACGGGCTCGAAGCCCAGACGCCGAATCGGAGATTTCTCCTGCGCACCATGGGCATGGCGGCCGGGCGCCTGGGCATCCCCTGCCGGGAGGTCTGCGCAGCGACCGATGGCGGCGCGCTGGATGTCGCGGCCATGATGAAGGCGCTTGCCCTGCCCTGCACTCCCTCGGGCTGGGCCATGGCCAGTTCCGGGTCGCTTCAGTCCCTGAGCGACATCGGCCTCCTGCCGCGATTCCAACCAGCTACGCTAGTGATCGGCTGGGGCATGCCACCTGCTCTCCTGGCCTGGATAGACGGCGACGGCGCTTCCTTCGTCGATCTCGAGATCTCTCCGGTGCGCTTCGGCTCGCACCTCGCGCTCTGCGCCCGAACCAACGATCGCCTGATCGAACAGGCCCTGGAAACATGGCGCATCGACGACGAGGCCAACTGGAACGAGGCAGCTATCGTCGCCGGCTATTTCTCGCGGCGCGGCAACAGCGCCGTCTTCGACCCTCGCCTGAGCGTCGGTCTTTTCTGCGGCCAGACCACGATCGACCTCGCGCTGATTCGCGATGGCCAGATCGCCCGACCGACCGACTTCACGCGCGAAGTGCAGGCCCTGGCAAGCACCGTCGACTTCCTGCTCTTCAAGCCGCATCCTTACGAGCAGCAGTTCGGGCGCCTTGGATCGCTGGCGGACCTGATCCCCAATGCCGTCCGCACCCAGGAAAACATCTACGCCATTCTCTGCGCGGACAACCTCGCGTTCGTTACCGCGCTTTCCTCCGGCACCCTCCAGGAAGCAAGATATTTCGGCAAGACGGCCAGTGCCTTGATGACGGCGGATCGAAACAATCGCGAGCGGCTGCCGCCGAATTGCTGCGACTGGATCCAGATCGGTCCTGACGCGCTTTCCAGGCAGGGCCTGGCATGGATCTGCCACGACCCGAGCCGCGTGCATGCCCCCGCCCCGATCGACATGCCCAGGGGCGGACTCGAGCGTGCCTTCGGAATGCGCTGGGGCCTCGATGACCAGGCCTCGGGACTCAAAAAACTGCCGACACTCGACTTTGCCAAGCGCCACGGCTTCTCCGGCAATGACGACGCCACGGCCTGGTTGACCTTCGGCTGGGGCATGCCGGAGGCGTCCGGCACATGGACCGTCGGGGAAAGGGCTTCCCTGGTCGTCCGCCTCGGCGACAACTTGCCGGTCGACGTCCGAAGCCATCTGCGCATCGACGGCGAGCTCTTTACCGGCACGTCGAAGCCGTGTCCAAGGGTGAGGGCCTGGATCCAGGGCGACGCCGAAGGCGCGCAAGTTGCCGACGCTCCAGTGAATGGAACGGCAATTCACTTCGAATTGCCTTTCAGCCCGTCCAGGGCGGATGGCGTTCGGATCGTCGTCGTCGAGTTCGAGATCTCGGGCGCCAAAAGACCTTCGGATTGCGGTATCAGCGACGACCGTCGAGCGTTGGGCCTGCGAATCCAGGGACTCAGCCTCGAAGCCGCCACCGAGCGCTTGCAGCCCGCGCCCTCGACTGCGCAACCGAGCCAGCCGGGCGCGTCGAGCGCCGTGCCGAACCCGACACCGCGCCCCGCACCATTGCTGGCGACAGCAGGTCTGGCACTCGTGCTGGCCTGCATTGGAATGCTCGCCAACAGCTGGATTCATCAAAGCGAGCCCGTCGCCACCGCACGACTGGGAGACCTCAAGCAGAGGGTCGCTGAAAGAGTCCAACTGATACGCGGCAATGTTCAATCGCTGCTGGGAAGGCATCAGATCTAGCCGCCGATCTGGGTACGCGCCTCTAGAAAGCGGCGCACCGATGCCCTACATTGCCAGAACCTCATCTTCTGACATCTCCCATGGAAAAAGCATCGTCTGATCCGAATTCGAACCCGGGTGCCGCAGCCGACCGCATCAAGGACTCCGCCCAACAGATCTGGCTCGCCGGCCTGGGCGCCTTCGCCAAGATGCAGCAGGAGGGCAGCAAGGCCTTTGAAGCGCTCGTCAAGGACGGTGCCGGCGTCCAGAAGAAGACGCAGCAGGCCGCTGAAGAGACCCTGGCCCAGGCGCAGGCCCGGATGGCCGGCTTCGCGAACGAATTCAGCAACAAGGCCGCGGGCGGCTGGGGCAAGCTCGAGAACATCTTCGAGGAAAGGGTCGCGCGCGCGCTAGAGAAGCTGGGCGTGCCCTCGGCCCGCGAAATGGCGGCCTTGCAGGCGCGAGTCGAGGCGCTGGAGGCGCAGCTGAAGCAGAAGCAGCAGCCCGAGCCGCCGAAGGCCAGCGCCTCCGGGACGCCCCGCGGGTCTGTCCCGCGCAAGAGCCCGATAGCCTCGCGCAAGGCCGCCGCCGCACGCAAGGCACCGGCCGAATCGCCCAAGCCGCTGCGCCATCGCAAGAGCGGCTGACACTTCAAGGCAAGGCGGCGCTCCCGGCGGCGCCGGCTTTGCGCTAGAGTCCTCGGCAGAGACAAACCGGGGTTAGGTCATGGCCAAGAAAGCGCCACGCCGCACAGCGCAACGCATCCTCGAGACCGCACTTGATCTGTTCAACCGGTTCGGGGAACCGAACGTCTCCACCACCCTGGTCGCCGGCGAACTCAACATCAGCCCGGGCAACCTCTACTACCACTACCCCGCCAAGGACGAGCTGATCAACCGGCTCTTCGAGGGCTACGAGATCGAGCTCACCGAGCTGCTGCATGCCAGCGAAGGCGTGCACGACGTGGAAGACGCCTGGTTCTTCATGCACAGCCTCTTCGAGCTGATCTGGCGCTACCGCTTTCTCTACCGCGACCTGAACGACCTGCTCAGCAAGAACCGCCACATCGAGACCCGGTTCCAGCTGGTGCTGAAGAACAAGACGAACGCGATCCGCGTGCTGCTGGCGGGGCTGAGCCAGGCCGGCCACCTGGATATCGATCCTGCGGAGGTCGACACATTGGCCCAGAGCATGGTAGTAGTGCTGACCTACTGGCTCAGTTTCGAATATGTGCGCAATCCACGTGAAGCCCTCGAACCCGCCCATGCCCAGAGTGCCTTGCTGCGCGGTGCCCATCACACGCTGCATCTGCTCGCGCCCTACCTCGCGACGGCGCAGCGCCAGCATTTGCTCACACTGAGCAGCGCCTACACAGGCGAAGATCTGCCCGCCACGGCCTGACCCATTGCAAGCTGCCGCAGCAGTTGCCCTTCGCCCAGCGCCCATGCCGATTCCACACGCGCCTGCAGCATGACCCAACACCTCGATCCGCTCACGCTGCTGCCGCTCGAGGCGGCGACGACGACTTCGGCTCGCCAGTGGACTCGGCTGCCCTACGACGACGTGCCGCGCTTCGCGGCTTCGGACCTTGCGCCGCTCTGGTCGCGCCTGCATGCCGGCCAGGGCCTTCCCCCGCTCGTGCAGGGGCCGCTGGCCGAAGGCTGGGCGATGTATCACAGCGGCGACTTCGAGGCCGCGGCCGCCTTCGGCCTGCTGCAGGGGCAGGCCGGGATGTCCTTGGCGAACCAGGCGACCGCCGTCTATGCCAACTACCTGGAACCGCGCGAAGCCGTCCGGCTGGCGCTGCTGAAGCAGGTCAGCGAACGTGCGGCTGCGCAGGTCGCGGCCGAACCCGACAACTTCCATGCGCTCTATTGGCAGGCCTATTCGCTCGGGCGTTACAGCCAGGGCATCAGCGTGGCCCGCGCGATGGCCCAGGGGCTGGGCGTCAAGGTCAAGGGCGCGCTCGAGCGGGTGATCCAGCTGCGACCCCAGCATGCCGACGCGCACGCGGCGCTGGGTGTCTTTCATGCCGGCGTGATCGACAAGATAGGCCCGTTGGTCGGCCGCATGACCTACGGCGTGCGCGCCGACACTGCGCTGAAGCTGTTCGACCGCGCCCTGCAGCTGCATCCGCGCTCGCCAACCGCAATGATGGAATACGCCCGCGCCCTGCTCATGCTGCAGGGCGAATCGCGCATGGCCGAGGCCACGCGGCTCTACGAGCGTGCCGCGCGGATCGAGCCCTGCGACGCGCGCGAACGGCTCGACGTCGAACTGGCGCGCGCAGGCCTGTCGGATTGACCTGGGGTGGCGAAGGCCTCCCTTAAGATCGATCTCTTTTGTCCCGCTGCTGCCTGCCCATGTCCGACCTGAACACCCTGTTCGAAGCCGCCCAAGCCAATTCCAAGCTGCTCTCCGAGCGTCCCGACAACCCGACGCTTCTCAAGATCTACGGCCTCTTCAAGCAGGCGACCGCCGGCGACAACGCCGAGAAGAAGCCGCCCTTCAGCGATTTCGTGGCGCGCGCCAAGTGGGATGCGTGGACGGCCCGCAAGGGCATGAGCGCCGACGAAGCCAAGCAGGGCTATGTCGAGTTGATCGAGTCGCTGCGTTCCGCCTGAGCTCGTCGAGCGGAACCCGCCGCCACGGCGCAGCGCGTCAAGATCGCGCAGAACTCGTTTCGGTTGAACAAGGTCGGAAACACGGCTGCAGGGCGCAGCGCCATATGCCCCTGCGCATGCAACGCGCCGCAGATTGCCTCGAACGATTCGGGCGTGAACTGCCAGGCGTGCGCATCGACGTAGGCGCCTGCTGCGGAATCGAACGTCCAGACCGCCTCTTCCAGACACTGCGGTCGGTGCAGGTACGCCGGATCGCCATGATCGCCAGCCCAGTGCCTGGTCTGATCGTTGTGGGCCAGCAATGAGAACTGGTTCAGCAATGTGCGCAGATCGTGCCTCGTGCGCTTTTCGGCATGCGCCGCGAAGACATCGCCGAGCGTCGACTCAGCTCGAAAATGATCGAAGCAATAGCGCTTGTCCGGGACGATGACGAAATAGGAGCCGCCCGGTTCCAACAGCTTGCCGACTGCCCGCAAATGCCCCAGCAGATCGGTCTGGTGCTCGATGCAATGGCTGCTGAAGACGGTGACGAAGCGCTCGTCGATCGACTCGAGCGGGGTCTCGTTGACCAAATAGTGGATGGTGGGGCATTTGTCCGGATCCATGCCGTGGTCGGCGGCGACGGCCTTCATCTGTTCGGTCGACATGACGTCGGCATACCGCACATGTTCACCGCTCAACACCGGGCGTCCGAAAGGACCGATCTCGAGTGCCAGCCCTTGCGCCGGGATGAAGCGCAGGAAGCTCTCGCGGTCGGCGCCGGCGATGGGCGATCGACCTTCATTTCGGCCGTGCTTCTCGAAGTGCGCCGCAAGCTGGGCGTCGGACATTTCCGCCAGATCCGCATTGCTGGACCGGTAGAACGCGGGATCGAACTTGGGATCGATGGCGAGCGACTGTTCTGCTTGCTGATTCAGGTCTGCGTTGCGCCGCCCGAAAAAAGGCGCTAAGAGCTTGCTTGGCATGTCGCATTCTGGATGATTTTCAACTGCCGCCAAGCTTCGGCAATAAGCGAATTTGCAATGGAACGCTCGTCGAGCGGGGTTGTCCATCGGGTCCGATGAACTGCATGGACATCGTGCCGATGCCGTGGATTTCAGGACCCACGACGACAAGGATGGAACCGTTGATGCTAGCCGCCGGTTGCACCTGGCCGCCGATCACCAGGCGCGTGTCTTTTGGAATCCGGCGTGAGCCCCTGAACCAGAATGCGGAGCGTCCGTCCGGCTGCGTGTTGTAGATACCGCCTGGCGTCAGACTCTCGGGTCCATACGCCTCGATCTGCATGGGCGTGGGGTCAAGCGCAAATTCGATATCCGCGCGCCAGTACGCGGACACGCCGACGGCAATGCCGACAAGGGACAAGGTCGCCGCCGCTGCGCCCAGGACCTTCGCTCGTTCAGGGGGCACCGACACCCTAAAGCGGAGGATCGGCCGTTCAACGAAGCGAAACGATAGCGCTGCCGCTATGAACGATATGACAAAGGTCAGCACGATCCTGACAAGCAACGGCACGCCGCCAAGAAGAAGCATCAGCGACACCGGGTAGTGCCACAGATAGAGCCCGTAGGAGATCTTGCCCACGCCGATCAGGGGTCGCCAGGCGAGACAGCTTTGCAGCCAACCCGGCGCCGGCTGGGCGACAGCGGCAAGCAGAACAGCTGTCGCCAACGCGGCCGCCGTGTGGCCGAACGCAAGCATCCAGGGCGCGTCGCTGGCGACAAGCGTCGTCAAGAGCACCAGGCATGAGAGCATCGAAGGCGCAAGTCTTCGCGTCCATCTCTCGACGAGGCTGTGTCCGGAGCCCTGCCCGATGCAAAGCGCCAGAACGCAGCCGATGAGCAACTGGTCCGCACGAGTGTCGCTGCCGTTGTAGATGCGGGCGATCGGTGCACCAGCGTCGATCAGATGCAGCCGCCATGCAATGGATGCCGCGACTAGAAGAGCGGTCAAGGCCACCGAGGTCCTGCGGCGGAACATGACCAGGGTCGCAAATATCGCCGGCCACAGGAGGTAGAACTGTTCCTCGATTGCGACGGACCAGAGGTGCCCCAGGTAGCGCGGATCTCCCGGTCCCCAGACTCGCGTCCAGTTCGCGACATAGAGCGCGCCGTACAGCACGTCGACCAGCGGCTGCTCCGGATCGGTCAGGAATGGCCGAACCGCCAGCAGCGCCAGGCAGACCAGCGCCATCGCCGGGAAGAGGCGAAGGAAGCGGCGCCAGTAGAACTCACTCAGTCCATCCTGGCGATTCAGCAGGACGTTGGAGATCAGGTAGCCGCTCAGCACGAAGAAGATGTCCACCCCTATCGCGCCGTTCCCGAAACCGGGAACGCCGAGATGAAAACACATCACCAGGAGCACGGCGACGCCGCGCAGTCCATCGAGACGCGGGTTGTATTTCAAGGAGGGCGCAGGCCGAATCTTCGGCTTCGTCAGGAAGCCGAGGCTGCCGAAGAACTGCCCTTCAACTCCTGGTCCCGCTCCGCCTTCGGCATCCCCGCCAGCCTCTTCACCGCCGCATAGAACCTCGGCCAGTCCTCCCCCTCGCGCTCGAACAGCGCCTCGAAGCCCGGCACCAGGTCGTCGTAGGCCGCCTGCGCGCCGAAGGTCGCGTTGTTCGCACCGGCGACCCAGGCGTCGTAGGCGCCCTGGCGCGGGCCGGTCCAGCCGGCGCGCAGCGCGGCATAGCGCTCGCGGAACTGCGCCATCGCCGCAGCCTTCATCGCGTCGACCGCGGCCCAGTCCTGGGCCTTGGCCTGGGGTGAGGCGTAGACCCGTTCGAGCGCCTTGCGGGTGTCGGCGGCCAGCGCCCTGAACTGCTGCCTGCGCTTGTCGAACTCCGCGTATTCGGCGCGCGCCGGCTCGCCGGCCTGCGTCTTCAGCCAGCGGGCGCCGCCGATGCGCTCGACGGCGGTGGCGTAGGACTCGTTGAACATGGTGTCGTCCGGCACGTAGAGCACCTGGTGCGCCAGTTCGTGGAACATGATGCGCGCCAGCTCGCCTTCGGGGTAGCCGATGAAGGTCGACAGCAGGGGGTCGCCGCCGGCCCAGTTCATCCAGCCGAGCGTCGAGTAGGCCGGCACCGGATACACCGCCACCTCCAGCCCCTGCACCTTGAGCGATGCCGCTTCGGCCTTGGCGGCCGCCTCGTCGTAGTAGCCGCGATAGCCCACGCAGCCGGCGACCGGGAAGCACCAGGTCTTCAGCTGCAGCGAATGGGCGGGCGCGGCGACCACGTTCCAGATGGCGGCCGAGCGATGCAGGTCGGCGTAGGACTTGTAGCTCGGGTTGTCGGGCAGGCCCAGTTCCTTGACGGCGTAGACGCGCATGCGCTGCGTCAGCTCGAGCTTGGCCTTGAGCGCCTGCGAGGTCGCCGGGTCGTCTATGACCTGGGGCACCGGCCGCGCGGCCCGCATGATGCCGATGTGGCCGCTGGCCGACTGCCAGTAGTAGCCGACGTCGGCGCAGCCCGCCAGCAGTGCGACGCCGGTGGCCGGCGCCAGCAGCAGTGCCGCGGTGATGCGTCGACGCCTGCGGCGTGCCGGGACACCGGCGCGCCGTGGCTGTGCTTCAGAATTCGCGTCCGGAGCGGCCTGACTGCTCATGACGACACTGGCTCGCCCGCCAGTTCCACCTCGACCAGGCAGTCGTAGAAGGTCGGCGCGCGTCCGATGTCGGTGAGCCGCTGGCTGGTGAGCTGGTTCACGTTCGTGCCGTCCAGGCCCAGCTTGCGCCACCAGATGCCCATGCCGTGGACCACGCCCGGCCGGGCGCGGCGCGAGACCTCGGCGCGGCAGCGGTATTCGCCCCGCTGGTTGAAGATGCGCACCGTGGCGCCGTCGGCGATGCCTCGAGCGGCCGCATCGTCGGCGCTGATCTCCAGCAGCGGCTCGCCCTCCATCGCACGAAGGCTGCGCACGTTGACGAAGCTCGAGTTGAGGAAGTTGCGCGCCGGCGGCGAGATCATCGCCAGCGGAAATTCGCTGGAGCTGCCGGCTGCCTCGTAGTTCGGCACATGGTCGGGCAGGCCGTCCTGGCCCTGCGCGGCCAGGCGGGCGCTGAAGAATTCGCAGCGTCCCGACGGCGTCGGGAAGTTGCCTTCGGCATAGGGCGCATCGGGCAGCCGGAGGGTCGCGAAGCCATGCGCCTGCAACTCGTCGAAGTCGATCGCGGCCGCATCGAAGGCGCTGCGGCACAGCGCCTCGTCCTCATCCTGAAAGCAGGGGTCGTCGAAGCCCATGCGCCCGGCCAGCTCGCGAAACACCCAGGTGTTGCTGCGCGCCTCGCCGCGCGGTGCCACCGCCGGGCGGTTGAGCAGCACGTCGGTGTGGCCGTAGCTGGTGTGGATGTCCCAATGCTCCAGCTGGGTGGTGGCCGGCAGCAGGTAGTCGGCGTAGTCGGCGGTGTCGGTCTGGAAATGCTCCAGCACCACGGTGAAGAGGTCCTCGCGCGAGAAGCCCTCGACCACCTTGGCCGACTCGGGCGCCACCGCGACCGGGTTGCTGTTGTAGACGATGAGCGCCTCGATCGGCCGGGCCCGATCGAGCAGCGCATCGCCGATCGCGCTCATGTTGATGGTGCGCGGCTGGCGCCCTGCCAGCAGGTCCGGCCGCTGCAGGGCGGCGCGCCGCACCGGGAAGGCGCCCGAGCTGCTCAGCAGCAGGCCGCCGGCACGGTGCCGCCAGGCGCCGACCAGCGCCGGCAGGCAGGCGATGGCACGGGTCGCATTGCCGCCGCCGCGCACCCGCTGCATGCCGTAGTTCAGCCGGATCGCAGCCGGCCCGGTGCTGCCGTAGGCGCGGGCCAGCGCGACGATCTGCGCCTCCGGCACGCCGCAGACCGCAGCGGCTCGGGCCGGCGGCCATTGCAGCGCGCGCTCGCGCAGCTGCTCCCATCCCAGGCAATGGCGCTCGATGTAGTCGTGGTCGAGCCAGTCGTTGGCGATCAGCTCGTGCATCAGTCCGAAGGCCAGCGCCGCGTCGGTGCCGGGAAGCAGCGCGATGTGCTCGTCGCACTTGTCGGCGGTCTCGCTCTTGCGCGGGTCGATGCAGACCAGCCGCGCGCCGGCCCGTTTGGCCGCCTGCGCATGGCGCCAGAAGTGCAGGTTGCTCCCGATCGAATTGCTGCCCCAGATCAGGATCAGCCTGGCTTCGGCGAAGAATTCGACGCGCATGCCGAGCTTGCCGCCAAAAGTAAAACCTAAGGCCTCTCCCCCTGCACTGGAGCAGATCGTGCGGTCCAGCAAGGAAGCGCCCAGCTTGTGAAAAAAGCGGCGATCCATCGATTCGCCCTGTATTAACCCCATGGTGCCGGCGTAGCTATACGGCACAATCGTTTCCGGATTGTTACGTTTTAGAACTTTCAGCCGGCTGGCGATGTCGTCCAGCGCCTGGTCCCAGCTGACCGGCTCGAAGCGCCCGCTGCCCTTGGGGCCGCATCGCTTGAGGGGCTGTACCAGGCGTTCGGGATGGTCGTTGCGCTCGATGTAGCGGGACACCTTGGTGCACAGCACGCCGGCGGTATGCCGATGCGCGGGATTGCCCTGCAGCTTGATGGCCGCGCCGTCCTGCACCGTGGTGACGAGCGCGCAGGTGTCGGGGCAGTCGTGCGGGCAGGCGCCGAGCACTTGGGTCGATGAGGTCATGGGTCGGCAGTGGCTGGAAGGCGTCAGGCGAGTCTAAGTTGTGCCGCGGGGCGGCGAGCATTGGGGAATCTGAGACATGTTGAACCGCAGGAAGTTCTCGATGGTGGCCGGCGCGGCAGTGCTCGCCGGCTTCAACCAGGCGCATGCGCAGGGCGACGGCCCGATCGTGCTCGGCCAGTCGGCGCCCTTCACCGGACCGGCCGCGCAGCTGGGCATCCAGTTCTACGAAGGCGCGAAGCTCTACCTCGACCAGTGGAACACCCAGTCGGGCCACCGCGAAGTGACCATCAAGTTCCTGGACGACGGCTACGAGCCCGACCGCTGCGCGGCCAACACCAAGAAGCTGATCGACGACGACGTCTTCGCGCTCTTCGGCTACATCGGCACGCCGACCAGCCTGGCCGCACTGCCGCAGGCGGTGAATGCCAAGGTGCCCTTCATCGCGCCCTTCACCGGCGCCATGGCGCTGCGCGAGCCCTTCCACAAGAACGTCTTCCACCTGCGCGCTTCCTACAACGACGAGACCGCGCTGATCGTCAGGCAGCTCACCAACCTCGGGCTCAAGAAGATCGCGGTCTTCTACCAGAACGACAGCTACGGCCAGGCCGGCCTCGATGGCGTGACGCTGGCGCTGGCGCAGCAGAACCTCAAGCCGACCGCGCTGGCCACGGTGGAGCGCAACTCGGTCGACGTGGCCAGCGCGGTGAAGACCATCGTCGCCGCCCAGCCCGACGCGGTCGTCCAGGTCAGCGCCTACAAGTCCTGCGCGGCCTTCATCCGATCGGCGCGCAAGGCCGGCTACGGGGGCACCTTCTTCAACGTGTCCTTCGTGGGCACCAAGGCGCTGGCCGACGAACTCGGCAAGGAAGGCGCCGGCGTGGTCGTCACGCAGGTCGTGCCGTCGCCCTACAACACGGCCAACACCATCACCCGCGACTTCAACGACGCGGCGCGCAAGATGGGCAGCAGCACCAGCGCCAACTTCTCCAGCCTGGAGGGCTTCCTGGCGGCGCGGGTGCTGGTCGAGGGGCTCAAGAGGACCCAGGGCAAGGAATCGCGCGACGGCCTGATCGCCGCGCTGGAGACCATCGACCGCCAGCAGTTCGGCGGCTTCGAGGTGTCGTTCTCGCCGCGCAACCACGTGGCCTCGAAGTTCGTCGAGCTGTCGGAGATCAGCGCCGACGGCCGGATCCGGACCTGAGGCCTCGATCGATCGCGCCGTGACGACGGCGCAGCGGCAGCCGGCTTGCAGCGGCCTCTATGCGACCCTACGCGACCCCGCGCAGCCCGTCGACCGCCTGGAACATCGACTCGCGCGCCTGCGCGACGATCTGGCCGCGCCAGCCATCGGTGTCGGTGTAGAAGGCATCGCGCATCGCCGACCGGATCGTCGCCGCCAGCTGCTCGGGCGCTTCGGGGTGCTTGTGCAGCCAGTGGTCGGCACGCAATGCCGCCATCACATCCAGGATCGGCTGGGTGCCGTATTCCATCGCGATGCCGGTGTATTCGGCCTGCGGGCATTCCTCGTAGATGGCGCTCCAGTTGAGCCCCGTGAGCAGCGCCGAGGTCGACGAACCGTCGTAGATCGAGGTGACCGGCGCGGCCGCCGTGCCCCACCAGGCATTGGCCCGCGCATAGGCCTCGGCATCGTCGCGGCAGGCGAAGATGCGCTCGCCCAGGCCGTTCGGGCCCAGGCCGGTGTGCAGGTCGATCCAGGCCAGTCGCGCCGCCTTGCGTCCGTGGCCGCGCAGCACTTCGCGGAAGGTCGTGTTGCTCCAGGTCGGCGCCTTGCCGCCGAAGAAGAGGCCGTCCTCGAACTGGTATTGGCCGCCGCTCACCGCCGCCTGGTAGGCCACGAGGCCATGCTTCTCGACCCACGCCATCAGCGCGGCCTGGTTCTCGGGCGTCGGCGGCCATTGCTCGGGCAGCAGCAGCGGGTGCAGGTCGGCATAGGCCTGGTTGACCGGCAGCGGCTTCGAGAAATCGAGGAAGTTGCGATTGATGTCGACGTTCTCGTGCGTCACCCGACGGCCGTGCGAGAAGCCGTGCGGATTCAGCGCATGCACATAGAGCACGGCCACCCCGCTCGCCCGCGCCTTCTCGCGCCATTCGGCATCGTGCAGCGCGAAGACCTGCACGCCGCTGCCGCAATGGCCTTCGACCCCGTGGCAGGCGCTGGTCAGCAGGAGCAGCTTGTCGGCCTGCGGGTCGCCGTCGAGCGCGACGTCCATCGCCAGCGCCTCGCCATCGCGGCCCTTCAGCGGATGGGCATGCGACTCGACCGACAGCCCGGCGCCCTCGCAGGCCGCGAGGAACTTCTGCCGCGCCTGCGCGTAGCGGGCCGAGAAGGCGTCTGCGATGCCGATCATGCGCGTGCTCCCTTGCCGGCCGGCGCGGCCTGCAGGAACTGTTCGGCGAGCTGCACCCAGCAGGTGGCGCCGAGCGGGATCAGCTCGTCGTTGAAGTCGTAGCTGGCGTTGTGCAGCGTGCAGGGGCCGGCGCCGTGGTGCATGTCGCGGTGCGCGCCGTCGCCGTTGCCGATGAAGGCATAGGCGCCCGGCTTGGCCAGGAGCATGAAGGAGAAGTCCTCGGCGGTCATCGCGGGATCCTGGACCAGCACGTTGTCCGCGCCGACGATGCCGGCCATCACGCCGCGCGCGAAATCGGCCTCGGCGGCGCTGTTGATGGTCGGCGGGTAATTGCGGTGGAAGTGGAAGTCGCACTCGGTCTGGTGCGCCGCGCTGACGTGCTCGGCGATGGACTTCATGCGCGACTCGATCAGATCGAGCACTTCGAGCGAGAAGGTGCGCACCGTACCCTTGAGCTCGCACTGGTCGGGGATCACGTTGCTGGCCTCGCCGGCATGGATCATGGTGACCGAGATCACGCCGGCATCGGTCGGCTTCTTGTTGCGCGTGAGGATGGTCTGGAAGGCCTGCACCATCTCGCAGGCCACCGGCACCGGGTCGATGCCGGTGTGCGGCAGCGCGGCATGGCCGCCCTTGCCCGTGATCTTGACCGTGAACTCGTTGCTCGACGCCATGGCCGGGCCGGGGCTGACCGCGAACTGGCCGGCCTTCATGCCGGGCCAGTTGTGCATGCCGAAGACGGCCTCCATCGGGAACTGCTCGAACAGGCCTTCCTTGATCATCTCGCGCGCGCCGCCGCCGCCCTCTTCGGCCGGCTGGAAGATCAGGTAGACCGTGCCGTCGAAATTGCGGTGCTTCGCCAGGTGCTGCGCGGCCGCCAGCAGCATCGCGGTGTGGCCATCGTGGCCGCAGGCGTGCATCTTGCCGTGGTGCTTGCTGGCATGGTCGAAGGTGTTGAGCTCGGTGACCGGCAGCGCGTCCATGTCGGCGCGCAGGCCGACGGCGCGCTCGCTGGTGCCGTTCTTGACGATGCCGACCACGCCGGTGGTGCCCAGGCCGCGGTGGATCGGAATCCCCCACTCGGTCAACTTGGCCGCCACCACGTCGGCGGTGCGCACTTCTTCGAAGCAGAGTTCGGGATGGGCATGCAGGTCGCGCCGGACCGCGGCAATGCCGGCCGCCTGGGTGACCAGGGAATCGATGAGTTTCATGGGCAGGAGTCTAGGCTTTGCGAGGGCTGCCCGCAAAGATCGTGCCCTGTCCGCCCCAGGCACGGCCAGGCGACGCCAACATCCCGGACAATGGCCCCATGTCACATGTGCTCTCCTCCCGCAGCCTGGAACTCGCGCAGACGCTGGTGCGCATGAACACCGTCAGCGCCCACAGCAACCTCGAGCTGATCGATTTCGCGCGCGACCACCTCGCCGGCCTCGGCGTGCGCAGCCGGCTCACCT
>Ga0265327_10002513_pt1 | contig 19152 bp, 12 predicted proteins | sample 41621metaG_FD_202089 | JGI IMG/M metagenome (GOLD analysis project Ga0265327, IMG submission 202089) | Rhizosphere microbial communities from Carex aquatilis grown in University of Washington, Seatle, WA, United States - 4-16-21 metaG | ecosystem: Host-associated > Plants > Roots > Rhizosphere...
TGCCGTAGTTATTCAGCGGGTTTGACATGAGCCGCCGCCATGATGCAGAACTTTTTCCACCAGTTCAAACTGATTGATTTGGTAAAAAAATCGACTTGCCTGTCGTTGCAACAAAATGAGTTTGGAGGATCGTCCGTGGAAGTCGGCGCGGACATTATGCGGACTGCTTGGTGAACGCCAACCTGTCTGCTTCGTGATCTGTTTCGTGATCTGCTTCGTGATCTGCTTCGTGATCTGCGGCGTGGACTGCGGCGGGAATTGCCAAGTCACCTGCGAACCGTCGCGCTAACCTTGATGCGGAAATTCACCGGCGTCTTGTGGGACGCTTCCCGCCAACTGCCCGGACACGTCTCGGACGTTGCGCGGAAATTGCGCGGCCACGGACTGGTTGCGGTCACGGTTGCGGACTGACTGCGGACTGGTCATGGACTGGACGCGGCTGCGGACATTGTGCCGGACATTCGCCGGCATCGGCTCGGACGCTGCCCGTCCATTGCCCGGACGCTAGTCGGATGCTGTCCGGATGCTGCCCGGATGCTGCGCGGCTGATTCGGCGGACATTGCGCCGGACGCCACGCCGGATGCTGCGCGGACTGCGGCGGCAATTGTGAAGTCATTTGCCAACCATCGTGCCAACCATCGTGCCAACCAACGTGCCAACCATCGTGCGAACTTTGGTGCGAACTTTGGCGGGAAACATTTCACCGGCGCTTGGTGAAATGTTTCCCGCCAACTGCCGGGACATGTCTCGACTGTTGCCCGGATGATTCACCGGATGTTGCGCGGACACCACGGCGGACACCACGGCGGACACCACGGCGGACACTGCGCCGGACACTGCGCGGTCGTTGCTCGGCTTGCGGCTTTATTTTTTAATAAGGGGATGGTGTCTAACCAAAATACCGGCTTTCCAATTCCAGAAAGCCGCCAAAGATTCCGTTCGACTGAACACCTCAAATTGATGCGTCCATGAGCAAATTACCAAGCACTGACCGGGCGTTCTGAAACCGGCAGCGAAACGGAGCAGGTTGGGAGTGGCATGAACGGACGACGGCGGAGTTGAGCGCGGTTTTAGAACGACCGGTGAGTGCGTGACCGTCTAGGTTTCCATCACGGCGATTTGTCTGGTCGGTTGCTGAATACCTGGAAGCAAGCCGGCCAGTCAAAGCGCCGGTTATGATGGAATTCATCTACCTTGAAGATGCGACAGGTGCCAGGGGTTGGTTGGTTGCTGTTTCGGGTCAGTCAGGTTTCCATTTTCGACCGGATGCCAAACCGATTGCAATTCCTGTGCTCGCCGAATTACTCGGTCAACCAGTTCAGATTTAGTCGCGGACTTTGATGCCGGTTCGAGTTCAGGTGTGATGTTCAGTTCTGCCAGGCGTCCAAACATCGGCTTCAAAGAGCGGTCTTCGTCACGGAAAAACAGACTGCCACGAATCCGCACAAACTTCCAACCGAGCCGTTCGAGAATTGCCTGACGCTCGGCATCTTCTTGGAGTTTTTCCGGTCCGTGGTATCGCTCACCGTCGCATTCCACGGCAAGACGGCGGCCATTTCCAGTTACGACGAGATCAATTCGATATGCGCCGACGTGAAATTGTGGAATCACATTGTAGTGCGATTCCATGAGACGCCGTAGCACGCGCTCCTCAAAGATGGATTCAGTGCGCTCAACACGTTTACGCAATTCTCGTTCCCAGGCATTCGGGTCAATCGAGTGTTCGATGAGACGGCGGCGATAATCACCGGCCTGTAAGTCAGTTTCATGATTCAGGCTATGGACAATCCACATTTGATTGCGGGCGCGGCTCGCTGCAACATTGAACCGTTTTTTGAAAATCTTTTTTCCGCCTTCCTGTCGCAAGGTCAGTGGAGGTTCGGCGGGTGGCGAATCCACGACGGATAAAAACATGACATCGCGTTCGTCACCCTGAAACTGAGCAGAATCACCGCAGAGAATTTGTCTGCGTCGATACTCGTTCAAATCAAGCCGTTGCCGCAGTATGCTGTCAATTTTTAAGGCCTGTTTGTCAGCGACCAATGAGACAACCCCAAAAGTTACCGGTTTGCCTTCATCGTTTTTTGCGAATTCTGGTTGCTCTGTTGCCGCACAGATGAGCGCGGCGATTTTCTCGGCTTCAACCTCGTTGACATTGTCGCCGCGATCACGTCCGCCCTGAACGCGATAATGAACGACGTGGGGGTTCAGCGGTATCGAAGAAGCCTCACGAAGCGGTTTGATTTCGCCTTTGTATGAGAGGTTGTTGCTGAACGCGATGATGTCTGGCGCACAACGAAAATGCTCTGTCAGCCGTATCACGCCGCCAAACGCAATTTGTGCCAGTTCATAAACAGACGTTTCCCCGTCATAAAGTTCCTTGTGAGGCACACCATCCAAGAAAATTCGGATGAGTTTGGTCACTTCTTCCGCCTGCACGCCGACAGCAACGGGTGTCACCTGCTCGTCGTCACCCACAACGATGGTTTGCCGGCCGAGATACAATGCGAACAATGATGTTGGATCGCACTGGCTGGCTTCATCAATAATCACCACGTCAAATCGCGCCTTGCTAGGATCAAAAGTGTCGGCCACCTCCGCCAGCGGCATGATCCATACCGGCACTGCATCTTTGGCAGTCGTCATTTCACGGCGAGCAGCGGCCCGAAGTTCAGCATCGCGGACTCCCTTGCCTGTTTTGGTCAGCTTGGTTCGCATTGCGGCATATGCGCCGAGAGCCTGTTTTTGCTCGCTGCCAGTTTGCCGGATTTGCTTCATCCAGGTCTGTTTTTCGACAAGTTGTGCGGTAACTTCGAGAAGCTGATGTCCAAGATTTTCAATTTGCCGTTGCAACTGGTCGAGCGACACGTTCGCCCGCCTTTCCAGTTCATCGTGAAGTTGCCGCCATTCCCAAGCTGATTCCGGCTCGCCCGGCGGTTCGGGGTGGTTGTGTTTGGGATGTCGGTTTTCAACGGCAGAAGCCCAAGCTGGTGCGGAACGGCTAATTTGTTTTAGCAACTCACGGCGGCGGGCCAAATCCAGCTCCAAATTTTTGAGTCGCACCAATTCCTCATAAGCAGCTTGGTAATCGTTTGGTGAAATCTCACGCAGGGCGCGGCGCAAATTTTGCGTCACCAACGCATCCGGCATGTCCGAAGTCGGGACTGATTGAGGTAATGCGGCAATGCTGGCTCCGAGCCGTTTGTGACGAAGCCAACCGCTGCGTGACTGGAGAATCGCACCAAGGTCTCCAGTCACGGCGCGACGAAGCCGATTCAGTTCGGCGTTAGCGCCCGTCTCTGGTTGCGTAGATTCAAGGAACTCAGGCCACATGAAACCCAGACGTTGGAATTCAGATTCAAGCGGTTGCCACGTTGAAATATGCCATTCCAAGCAGGTTTGAATAATGCCGACAAATTGTTTACAGACTTGCTCCGGGCGGTCGCCAAGTTCCGAGCAGGCCGGGCCGCCCTGACTGGCCATCTGACGTTCCCACCGTCCCGTCAATTCGGATCGAAGTTGCCGCATCCGCAAAAGTGCGCGAACTGCGCGCAGATGGGTCGAGTTGTTCAAGTCCAAGACACGACTTCCAACGCGAACTTTTTCCCTGAATTCAAACCAATGTCTCTTGGTTAATTTGGTGAGCATCCCAAACGAATTGCCGGCATCGTTGTGATGAATGATTTCCTCGACGACCAAAATTAGTTCATGGGGTGCCCGACTGTCAGAAATGACCGGCCCGTGTTCCAACACGAGCGCATGGCATTCATGCACCTCGCGCCATGTCGTTTCAATTAGCTCCGTAAGCGACAACCACACGCGCCGTGCTTCCTCGCCATCACGCCCAGCCTGAATCGCCTCCAATTGCCACGGCGAGCTGTCCCGCAAAAATTCAATCGTCTTGCTCGCCGCTTCGAGCATCCGCTCGAACTCCTTCAAATCCTCCGGTTCAAGCGTGGCATTCCAAAGTTCCTCGCGAAAGCGAAGCTCATAGGTAGCAAGTAAATTTAGCTCTTCGATGGCGCTTTGAAACTCCTTGGGTGTTGGCAGCGCGGTGATTTCCGGCCTGAAGCCGTTTAGTTCGCGCTCATCACCGGCAGAGATCCGGGCGTTTGTTTGGTAAAGTGCAACCACGTCTGCATACGAAACCGGCAAAGATTCTCCCAGCTTTACCGGGCTTGGAATCCAGTCATCCTTGCCGGTGCCCTCTTTCACCCGCTTCGCCGCTTCGATTGGGCGCATTGCCTTGCCGCCGAACACAACATCGCGAATTTCGTCCTGGCGTGCATCGAGAAATTTTTCACGCACATCGCTCAATGCAGAGATAATTCGTTTCCGTTCATCCTGTAATCGCAGTGCTTCGCGCTCCAAGTGCCGGTCGTCTTCTGCCAGTCGTAAATGAATCGTCCGAACGGAAGATTGCAGGTCTTCCTGACTTTGTTTGTCATTGTGAAGGACGCTGATGCAAAGCGGCTGAAGTGCTTCCACAACTTTATGACGCAGAACGCGCAATGCTTTTGGCGTGTGCGCGGTCACCAGCACGCGCTTGCCCTGCGCGAGCAAATGACCGAGTAAATTTGCAATCGTATGGGTTTTTCCTGTGCCCGGAGGCCCTTGGACGAGCACGCAATCCCTGCGTGCCAGTTGTTTTGCAATTTCGAGTTGTTCCCGATTGGCCGGCTTGCTTAATAAAACATCCGCATCTTCGTTACCAAGGCCAAGACCGCCGCCGATTGATTGCGTCTGGCTTGGCGCGCTCTCTGCCAAGCCCAGAATCTGCAACAGTGCCGGCGAAAAATCAAGACGCCCAGCAATGTCTTGCAATACCGCGTCAAAAATACTGCTCGGCCCGGTCCGGCGTTGGCGCATGAAGATGACTGGCAGGCGCTCAATAGTCGGGCTGTCCGCCTGTGTTTCAAGGTCGAGTTGGTCAGTGCCGTCGCGGACTGCACCACGGCTGGGAAACAAACCTTGAATCAGGCGGAGCAAAAAACCATCCGTGTCATCCTCGCCAAGGGGTGCGAATTCCGTCTTCTTCAGTTCATCTGCACATCGCGCGAGTTGTTGATTGTTCACCTCTGGCAGAATGCGCAAGAACTCCATATAAAGTTCCGGTGGCTTCTCGCGTTTGCGAAAAACGAACTGTGGCTGCTTCTTTTCCGGGTAAAATTCCAATTCCAACTTTTGCAGCAAAACCGGATGGCGAAAATTGCCGGCTGCATCCCGGCAGCAAAGTAATCCGTCACCGACCATCAACTCGATTTTTTCGCCCTCACGCTCCAAAATTCCATACCACTCGTAAACCGTCTGGAAAAATGTCAGCGCATGGCGAGCGGGACGCTCATTTGTCACCCACTGCTCACGTTGCCTTTGCCAACTCTGTAACTGCGTTCGCCGCTGGTAATCATCCTCAAATCTCTCCAAGCGCGTATTCCCACCGCTACCAACAATGTTGCGCGAGGTTTCAACTTCAATTTTGCCAGGAAAATCGCGCCAACCCGGCTTTAACCACTCTGCCAATGATCCTGGCGGTGGTGGACAAGCGGTGATTGTTGGTCGCGTCAGACGAAGTGCGACATCGCTGTCGTCGGTTTCGTCGTCAGTTTTGCCGGTATCGTGAAATAATTCGACACTTGGATGGGCGGGTAAATCTTTAAGCCAAATCGTCCGAAGCTGCTGATTTATATCTCGCACCGGCGGATACCGGAGATCGGTATATGCCTTGAGGAATTCAAAAAGTTTGGTCAACCGTTCGCGCTTGGCTTGCGTGTCGGGTTGATTATTCATGGCCATATTGTGCCGACCACGGAATCAACTGACAAGCCGCGACAAATCGGGGAAAACCGATTGTCAATCCGTGGCAGAATCAAGGTTGCCACGGCACTGGACGGGCGATTTGAAAATCGGAGCGAACGGAACGGCTGTGGAGTCGCGGGATTTTCAAAACGCCCGTTGAGTGCTCGACCGTCTAGGTTCGCATTGCTGGCGATTTGTCTGGCCGGTTTCCGAGTGCCCGCAGGAAAGCCGGCCAGTCAAACCGCCAGGCAGCATCATTTCGATCCGAAAACTGCAACAAAATTTCAGACTCTGCCGAGTGAAAAACGATAATCCCCAATAAAACCAATAGTAACACGCGCTTTTACATCCAAAAAGTGAGGGTTCATTTTGTGTAAAGATTGCACAAAAGCGGGCTTTTTCTCCGCCAAACTGGTTGCCGAATGAAGAAAATCATCGGCCAAGTGCATAAAGTGTATCACATACACCTCAACGGGGGAAAGTTCAGGCAAACTGCCAGACAAGAAACCGGAGTCAGTCTTGGTTCCGTGGTTGAACCACGCTTCGTGTGCCAGGCACGCCTTGCGCCGAATGGGTTCAGGCAGAATGACCAATCGGAAAATGAATGACAGGACAAAAATAACGATTGTGCCAACCGGGCATAACGCCATTTCGGACGACCGATAATATCGCGCGTTATGTTTACAGCCGTCGCACAGAAAAATCTGGCGGATGCCGAAGGCTACTTCGACGAGCATCTGGCGCAGAACGATTACTACGCCGCTGGTGAAATCCGGCCCGGCCAGTGGATCGGGGCGGGCGCGGAACGGCTGGGGTTAAATAATGCCGTCACCCGTGACCAATTTCATGCGCTGTGCGAAAACAAAAATCCGCATGACGGTGAACGTCTGACGTTGCGGCAGGAAAAAACCAATCAGCGACGAGTGTTTTATGACTTCACCTGTTCCGCGCCGAAATCAGTTTCGGTGCTGGCGGTGACGATGGATGACGACCGTCTGGTGTCGGCCCATGAAGAGGCGACGCGCATTGCGTTCCGCGAACTCGAAACCTTCGCCGCAACCAGAGTTCGCAAGCAGGGCAATCAACGTGACCGCACGACCGGCAATCTGGTCGCCGCCGCGTTCACGCACACAAGCAGTCGGGCGCTCGACCCGCTATTGCACACGCATCTCACGGTGTTCAACGCCACGTTTGACAAACGGAAAAGCGCTGGAAGGCATTACAGGCGGTCAGTATGTATGACGCGATTCGTTACGGCACGGCGGTTTATCGCAATGAATTGGCGAAGCGGGTTCAGCAGATTGGCTATCGCATTCGTCCCGCGAAACACGGCTTTGAAATCGATGGTGTAAGCGAGTCGGTGTTGAAACGATTTTCCAAACGCTCCCAGCAACGTGACGCGGTGGTCCGGGAACTGGAACAAAAGTTGGGGCGCAAATTGTCGAACAACGCCATCGCCTTGGCGGTGCATCAGAGCCGGGCGAAAAAGATTAAAGGCATCTCGACCATCGAGGTTCGCGACCAGCAGTTGGCGCAATTGCAGCCGGATGAATTGCAGGCGTTGCAAAAACTCACCACCTCGGTTCAACCCGTCCGGCAGATCCGGCGGTTTGAACCGGAAAACCAAGCCCTGAATTTCGCTGTCGCCCATGTTTTCGAGCGCAAGTCGGTCGTGCCCGAACATGAACTTATGGGCGTTGCGCTGGCGCAGCATCCGGGTGAACTGGATTTGCCGGCGTTGAAAGAGGCGGCAAAGTATTCGGATCATCTGGTCAAAACCGAGCGTGGATTATCCACGCCACAGATTTTGGCGACGGAATTGGATTTGATTCAGACGGTCAATGCGGCCTGCGATGTCGTTGCGCCGATTCATCCAACATACAAGCCTGCCGACTGGCTGGGCGAGGATCAGCAACGGGCCATTTATCATGTTTTGCGCACCCATGACCGGATCACCGGCCTGCGTGGTCTGGCTGGCACGGGCAAGACCACGGCGTTACGCGAGTTGGTCGCCGCCTGCAAAGAGGCGAAGATCGAACCATTGTTCTGCGCGCCCACGGCGGCAGCTACGGATGTTTTAAGAAAAGAGGGATTCGAGGCGAAGACACTGCAAAGTTTGCTGCTAACGAAACCGAAACTGGATGAACGCCGGTTGGTGGTGCTGGACGAAGCCGGGGCAGTCGGCATTGATGACATGAAGCGGCTGTTCGACCTGACGCATGACGCCAGGGTCGTGCTTTCAGGCGATACCGGCCAGCACGCATCGGTGGTGCGTGGTGATGCGCTGCGGATTCTGGAACAACATTCCAATTTTCAATCCGGCCAACTGACCCGCATCCGTCGCCAGCTCAAAGCCGAATATCGCAAGGCGGTCGAACTGGCCGCGCAGAAGCGGCCGCTGGAGGCGTTCGCCCAATTGGAACGCATGGGAGCGGTGGTCGAACTTTCTGATCGTCAGATTCACGAATCCGCCGCGCAGTCGTATTTGAAAGCGGTGGCGCAAAATAAATCAGCGCTTCTGGTCGCACCGACTTGGAATGAAATCGAGGCGGTGACGGAGAAAATCAGGGCCGCAATGAAAACGTCTGGCCGGCTGGCTGGTGAGGAAAAGGAATTTCAGGTTTTCGATTCGTTATCGTGGACGGAAGCGCAAAAGCAAGATGCGCAGCAATATCATCCCGGCATGGCGATCCGGTTTCACCGTCGGAAGGATGATTTCGCCAAAGACGAAACGGTCGCGGTGGTTGCGGTCGAAAATGATTCGATCAAAGTCCAGCGTGACGATGGCTCTGAAAATATTTTCCCATTGGGTGCAGGCTGCGTCTGCTTTGATGTGGGGGAGAAACGGAAATTGAAAATTGCTGCCGGGGACAAGCTGTTGCTGCAAGCCAACACGGTTGGTAAACGGTTTATCAATGGTGAACTGGTCGAGGTGCGCGCGATTCAGGATGATTCGGTGGTGCTGGCCGATGGTCGGGTGATTCCGCAAAATTACCGCACGTTCACGCACGGCTACGCCGTCACGTCACACGCCGCCCAGGGCAAAACGGTGGATGAAGTGTTGGTCGTGGCTTCGTCGCGGTCGCTGGCCGCCGTCCATCAGCAACAATTTTACGTCAGCATCTCGCGCGGTCGTGAACGCTGCCAGATTTTCACCGATGACAGTGAGCGGTTGCGTTCGCACGTCACCCATTCCAGCGAGCGACTGGCGGCCGTGGAAGTGGTCCCGCATTTTAGCCGGCAGAAATTCATCCTGCGCGTGATGGAACGTGGCCAGCGTTTCCTGAAGCGATTCCGCCAGCGCATGACGCAATCCCTTTCGCCCCGCAAACGCATCGAACAAATCCGTAAAATATCCTATGAACACAAACCCCAACCCAGACGAAGCATCGGTATCTAGTCCGCGTGACAACCCTTGCTACGGCGGTGATCCGAACGTGGCGGCGCTCAACGTATTTACCGATGACGAGCACAGCTATTTTCTGCCATACGCGCAATTGCTGTATGCCGAGACGACTCCGAATCCGGCACTGGAAAAGAATGCCGATGCACCGCCCGAAAAACTGTTGATCTGTTTTGCCGTGGCCGAAGTCACGGTGCTCGGCAGTGGCCTCCAAGCCGTCGCGCGGAAGATTCAGAGGTGTGACTTGAATTTTGTGAAGGCAGTTGACCGGCGGTTCGTGGCCTCGCTAAAGACCCACGTTGCCGCCGTTACCATTTCTTTAACCAAGGAAGGACATGAACACTGAAGCCAACAAAGTGCTGGCCACCAAGTCGGACGGCCAGCCGAGGCGGATTTCCTCCCCGATGAAAGAATTCCTGAATCTCCGGCAATTACCAGACACGCATCATGAATAGCGACTACCCCCAAAAAAACTCATCGGGGCGATCTTCTCTGACGGATGATGTTGCGCAGGACGAGATGCTCACCAAGCGAGAACTGGCCGCGAAGCTAAAGGTCACGATTCGGACAATCGAAAATTGGCAGCGCGACGGTTTTTTGCCCTATATCAAAATTTCCAGCGTTGTGCTTTTCCACTGGCCGGAGGTCTTGGAACATTTGAAGGCCAATTTTAAGGTTTGTCGGCGTGGCGTTTTACACCCTCGTAATTAGACCAACCGGTGTCGGCAAAAACCTCGCCCGGTCGGCAGTGGACTGCCGATCTCTTCAAGACTCGCTCAGACTTTCACGGTTTTGTGGTAGGTGATTTCAGGAATTGTTCTGCTTGTTCCAATCCCTCTGCCGGTGCTAGGCTTCGCGCCGGTGCAACTTTTGAAACAAATTACAGGTGGTGAGATTTTGACCAGCAACCATGAAAAAAATCCTAACAAATCCTAACACTAAAAGTTCGTTTTTGGGTGGTCAGACGACGAATGTTGAAATGTTCAAAAACATCGTTTCACCCAATAAGAAAGGGCTTATAAACCACTTTTGCCGAATAATGCCGAAAATGGCGTTTTAGATTCGAATCTCACCGCCCCGACCATTTTTCACTTTTTTCCAATATTTCGCTCATCGGCGAATTTCCTTTGAAAACGAGCAAAAATCAGGGCATTACACCCAAATTTTTGTCCCTTCCATTTGCAAAAAGGCCGGGAGGTGCTATTTTGAATTGTCCATGGGGCCGCTGGTTTCAACAGACATCCCAGTCTGTGACCGATTCGCGGAACTTGTGGTAATTAAAAGCGCAGGTGTGATGCCTGCGCTTATTTTTTGTTCAAATGGATCCCAAAGCTGTATTTACCACGAAACCGGCAGCAACGCCGTGGCCGTCAGGTCCGGGTCTTCGCGTTCCTGCAACGATTGTACAATGGCGGTGAAAGACCTGGCGACTTTACCCTCAAAGACTGTTTTCCCGCCCGCAACCACTTTCACGGGCTGGTCCAAGTCCAGCAACGAGTCGGAAAGCCGGAGTGTCAGATTTCCTGTCGCCGGCGTTTCCAGCGTGATGGTCTGGCCATCCACATGCGACGCATAAATTTCATAAGCTTTCACCGCTTCAGCCGGACGTTGCAACCAGTACAAGCGCGTATGCGTTACGTCATCCTGTTTCCAGACTACGCGTTTCGGCCATGCCACGCGCGCCAGCGGCGACATGCGCGGAATCATCTCTGCCTCGCGGCTTTGCATGTTATGCGGCAAACCCGGAAACACCGTGAGCCGGTGTGCGTAGCCTGCCGGGTCGGCGGCTTGCAACGCATCCATCTTGGCGCTGAACTCGCGCACCACCACATTGCGGTTGTACGCCGAATCGGCACCGCCCATGTAGAGGAAGAACGGTAAATTACGCAGACCTTCCGGCGTCGTTTCGTTCGGATGCCCGGCGCACATTGCGGCGGCCGCAAAACGATCCGCCATGCGCGGCGAAAGCTGGTAAACACCGTCGCCGCCGGCCGAATAGCCAATGAGATAAACCCGGTTGGGGTCCACGCCCCGGCGCATGACGTAATCCGCAATGAGCCGGTCGAACAAGCCATCCACCCAGGCCACATGCCACATATCCCACGTGTTCGCAGGCGCGCGTGGGGCCACGTTGATGCTGCCCGGCGGAAATTCGTAACGCCCCAGATAACCTTTCCAATTCTGGTCGTTCTCTTCCTGAGTTCCCTGGCCGCCGCCGTGCATGGTAATCCACAAGCTATGTTTGCCCGACGGCACATCGCCGAACGTCCGCTCAATCCACTTCAACTGTTTGCCATCAATCACAATATTGGTGGCCGATACTTCCGCCATGGCCGCATCCGTCCGCGCCTTTCGCACGTCCGCCCATGCCAAGGTTGCCAGTCGCGCCGCCTCGGCGCGTGAAAGGGTCAACTCCGGCGGCGTACCGCGTTCAGCGGCCGGACGCGCAAGCCAGGCTTGGGCGGATAAAATGGCGGGCGGCACCGGAGCCAGTTCACTCCAGACAAAATCGAGCGTATGCGCTTTCATGCACGAGGCGCAGGTCATGCCTGTTTCACGCGCTTCTCCATCTCGGATAAACCGAAATACCACCGTGGACGCATCATCGGGCAGTTTAAAATTCGGCATGTCATTCAGGTCGGCCCGGCCTGCGCGGGTTTGGTCGCGGCCCACAAAATCGCCGTGATCCGAATACACTTCGACGTCGGCCAGCAGCCGCTCGCCGCCGTCTTTTTCGCGCAAGCGCACATGTACAATTCCCGCCTCGGCATTTGTGTTCGGCTCCAAGGCAGCGTAACGCGACGAAACATTGATGGCCGATACCTCACGCGAATCTGCGTCCCACGCGAGCGGAAAATAATCCGTCGTGCGCCGCCAGCTCGTGGCAAACACCTGGTTCAGGTAATTCGTGCTGCGCGCGGTCTGTGCGGCATCGTTGTTGAACCAGCCACGGTCCAGGCCGGCCTTGTCATATTCATCCGCGCCGGTGAAATGCCAGTCGCCATCCCAGATTTCCACCCAGGTATGATTACCCTCTTTTTGCGCCCATTGCGGCACGCCTGCCAGCCGCGCCGGCACACCCACCGCGCGGCACGCATCGGCGAGAATGATGGACAACCCCGTACACGTGGCCCGGCCTTGATCGATGGATTCCGCCGGGCTTTGATTGCTGGCACGCCGCTTCGTGTTGTAATGCACGTTGATTTTATTGAACAACTCCCGGTTCAACGCCTGGGCTGCGTCCGTGGCATTGGTGCAATCCCGCACAATGTCGGCAGCCAGCCGGTAAAAATCCTCGCGCCACGGGTCGCGTGATTCATCCATGCAGGCATAGGGGAGCACGTCATTGAAGAAAATGCGTTCCGGCAACCGCTTCGCCCACGGAAAACGTTCCCGCGCTTCCAAAGCCAGCGCGAGATTCGTCATCAAGAAATCACAACCCAGCGTGGCGCGGTCATGGGCGGGCATGTTGTCCACCAGAAAAAAAGCTGCGCGCCGGCCAACATCGCCGAATTTTTCTGCCGCCTGCGACACGAATAATTCCGATTCCACCGGCAACGATTTGTCGAGCCCGAGCAGCCGGTCCTGACGGATACGCCAGACGTGTTGCTGGCCATTGTCCGCATACGTCGCCGAGCAAACATAACCATCGGCGGTCGGCTCCAGTGAAACGCCTGCAACGCCCGCTGGCAGACTCGCTGGATTCAGTCCCAGGTCCAACACATTGGTGGCCCACGCACGGTGCGCCGCCATAAAATCACGTTCCGCATAATAAACCTCCAGCGCCACATCGCGCGCGGCTTTGCCGGGAATTCCGGAGACCGTTACGGCGGTGGCTGGTGGTTCCTTGGTAAATTGCAACTGGCCCCACATTTCCGGACGATGCATATCCACCACTCCTTGCGGCGACCACACCCAGTTGTCCTCCGGCGTGTCAGGGATTTTTTCGATGACATGATTATTGCGGGTAATCTGCCATTCCACGCGCGAGAAATTGATGCGCCACTGCTCGCCCTCGGTGGGCGGCCCGTCGTGACGCGTAAAGCCGCCAAACGCCTTCCACGGAAACGCAATTTCAACCGTCCAGCCTTCGTTGGTGGTATCCGCACTGTTAATGATGCCGTGAACCTGCACCGCCGTTTTGGCCCCGACAATATCCCAGGCGTTATTGGGTTTGCCGCCGTCCATGTAAGGTTTGTTCAGCCGCAAATCCCAGGTGGTGTTCAGCGCATTCATCTCAAATTCTGCGTACGGCTGCGTCTCGCCCTTGGGGTCCATGAACACCTCAAAATCAGGGTCGCGGAAAATAACCGAATCATGGTTCGTGAGCGTGGCCCAGACGTGCGGTTCCTCCAGTTCGGCGGCGATGTACAAATAATTGTCGTCCCACAACATCTTGGCCCGTGTCCGAAAGCGGGGTTTGGGTTTGGCATCGCCTTGGATATCCGCAAAATCATCCGTCCACGGCGCTGCATTCCACGCGGCCTCATCCAGTTTGCCATCAATGACCATGGGAGCGGTTGCCCGGCGGCAAACATAGCCTTTGGGTATCAGCGGTTGCATCTGGTTATGCCAGTCGGCGTGGTCCGCCGCCCGGAGACACGAGGGCCAGCCGCCCAAGCCGAGAAGCAGCCAAATTGTCCAGCGAACAAGTCGTTGAAGGTTTTGATGATGATTCATGAAAGGATGACGAGATTCAAAGTTGTGTTGCCTGCGTTATTTCACAGCCTCATGCGAATGCCAAGGTCCATTGCATACCCATGAAGTGTCTCGATGGCCAGACATATTTAACGGTTTGAACAGGTTTAAGCTGGCCGCGTTCCTTGGATTTCAAGGGGACATCATTTGGGGGCTTGCCGCCGTGCTGCTTATAAAGGGTCGGCATTGCACCGCGCCGCCTTTTCAGGCGGCCATGGCAAAAATTCTATCCAATTTGGTCCGCGAGTTCTTCCGCCGGGTAAGTCCAGATTTCAGCGAGGGTGGGGTGGTAATGCGGCATCACGGCAAGTTCGCGCACGGTCATGCGCTTGGCCATGGCGGCAACAATTTCGTGAATCAATTCGCCGCCGACCGGTCCCACGCAACTGCCGCCTAAAATTTCGCCGGTCTTGGGATGGGCCAGCAATTTTACGAAACCATCCTTGGCTTCCATGATGAGCGACTTGCCGTGGTCGTTGAAGGGATAACTCGCCGCCAGATATTTGATGCCGCGTTCAGCGGCTGCTTTTTCTGTAAGACCCACCGTAGCTACCTGTGGCTCGGTGAAAACGACTGAAATCAACAGGCGATAATCCATCCGGCGCGGCACTTTGGGTTTGAGCAGGTTATGCACCGCCGTTTCACCTTGTTGGATGGCGATGTGAACAATCTCGTGCGGTCCCGTGCAGTCGCCCGCCGCAAAAATATGCGGCGCGCTGGTCTGCATTTTAGGGTTGGTAACAATCCGGCTGTTGTCGGTTTTAACCCCGGCACTTTCCAAATTGAGTCCGGCGGTATTGGGTACGCGGCCCAGGGCGAATAAAATTTCCTCGGCCGACACCGACCGGCTTTTGCCGTCTTGTTCAAACACGACCGTCTTGAGTCGTCCATTTTTCTTGGCGTCCAGCAACTTGGTGCCGGTGAAAACCCGCATGCCTTCGCGCTGAAAAACTTCCTTCACCACCGCCCCGGCATCGGCATCAAACTCCTTCAAGACCTGCGCACTGCGTTGAATTACGGTGACCTTGACGCCGAACCGCGCAAAGAACTGGGCAAACTCACAGGCAATGGCTCCGCCACCCAAAATAATGAGCGATTTCGGCAGCTTCCGCAGCGCCACGGCATCGTCGCTGGTGATAAAGCCCGTTTCGTTGAGTTGGGGCAGGGGTACGGGACCTACATTGGAACCCGTGGCGATGACAAAGTTTTTTGCAGTCAGCTTCTTGCCATTGCTCAACTTGAGCGTGTGCGAATCGAGAAAACTGGCATTGGCGCGGATGAATTTGAATTTGCCGCTGTTCAATTGTTTTACGCGATAGCTGGCAAAGTCATCAATTTGTTCAGCCTTTCGTGCCATGACCCGAGCAAAATTGAAACTTACCTTGCCCGCGCGCACGCCCCAAGTGTCGGCCTGTTCGGCGAGATGCTTGACCTCGGCGGCGTACAGGAGCGCCTTGGTGGGCATGCACCCGCGAAGAATGCAGAGGCCGCCCACTTCCTTGCCGCCTTCGATAACTACAGTTTTCAGACCCGCCGCTGTGCCGGTGCGTGCCGCCGCATAACCGCCGCTGCCGCCACCGATGATGGCCAGATCAAAATCAAATTTCCGCATGAATGGAGCATGATGCATCCTCCGGTTTTTTTCAAAGCGAACTTTTGGCGAATGTGTTACCTCAAAGTTTCAGGCGGAATCCCAATCGGTTCAAACCACTAGTCACCGCGAGCAATATCGCCGCCCAAGCCGCGCACCGGAAAACGAACCACGCCAGCCCCGGTGTGCTGTTAAAATGGATAAAGTCAAACGGTGACGGCAGCATTTCCGAGAGCAGGTACGCCAGCAATACATTCTGGCCAGCCAGGCTGAACGGTTTGGCAATGAATTTCACGGGTTTCACATCGGTGACAAAATAGAACAGCAGCCACAGCATGGCAGTAATGGCGCAGGCCCACAGGCACCAAGGGGGCGTAGCGTTGTTTTTGCTGATGCCGTAAAGGCCATTCAACAACAACGCGGCGGCGGCGAAGCCTCCCGCAAAGAGCAACGCAAATCGTGTGCGTGCCCAGACCGCCAGGGTGTCTGCGGTGACGAGTACGGACGCCAGTAAAATTCCCGCGACGGCTATGGAGGCGTGCGCGCCGATTTCGCCAATGCCAAACACGTTGTTGAGCCAAAAGTTATCGAACAGGCCTTTGCGGTCTGCGGGATACAAACAAAGCAGCAGGGCTACGCAGGCGAGCAGGGCTGTGCGTCCGTTGCGAAACGTCAGATAGATCAGCGCGGCGAACAGGTAGGCCCAGGCGATGATGCCCAAGATGCCGTACCATTCGGTATTAATGGAAAACGGCGATAACGCGATGATGGGTTTGCCGCTTTCGCTATGAAACGTAAACGCACTATAAATCATTCCCGCAAATCCTGCCGCCCGCAGGCACCAGCTTGCTATTTTCCAGAACTTGGCTGTGCTTGGTGATGCTTTCGGTGGAGCGATGTTGCTGAACGCAAAAATGGCCGAGAGAAACATTATATAACCCCACGCTTCCGGCGACCAGCCGGGGCTGGCATCCGCCGGGGATTCGCCGTTAACCATCAGGATGCCGATGACCAGCAACGCCAGCGTGCGCAAAAGCACATGTCCGCTGACTTTCCACCAGGCTTCGCCTTTCTTCAATCGTCCGCCCAACGCGAAGGGAATGGACATGCCCACCAGGAAAATAAATCCCGGGAACACGAGGTCCACAAACGTCATGCCGCTGCCGTGCTTATGCCGGTCGCTGAAATGGACCATCCAGTCGGGCACGACCGACCTTGGCGCGCCGGCCAAATCGTTGACGAAAATCATCGTGAACATCACAAAACCGCGCAGGGCATCGATGGAAACAATGCGCGGGGATGCCGGAGGTTTGGTTTCTGAGTTGGCAGACATGGACTGACTTTGCCAGAAATGCGCCGCCCAGCATACCCCCTCAAAAGTACTAGTTGCGGGGTTCAGACTAGAAGGCGGCCATAGGCCGGATTTTTACATTGCAGTAAGCGTTGGGGCATTTCATCTTGGGGCCATGAGCGAAATCATTTATCCACGCAGCCCGCGCGAAACCATGGCCGGCTGGCATTATCTGCCGCGTTACCTCGACAAGGTCCGCCTGCATTTGGCGGGCAAACTCCATTCCGATTACACTGAGAATTTTGGCAAGGGCTTCGATGGCTTTTGGCTAAAGGCTGCTGGTGTGAACCATGAACAATTTATCGCCATGGTCAAAAATACCGTCTCCGACGGTGAAGTGTGCGACTGGGTGCGGAACAATGTGAAGCGTACCGATGCCGAAAAGGAAGCGCATTGGAAGGACGTCCTAAGCCGTCCGCTGGCGACAGATCCCGCCGCCTGTGCGCGTTTGCAGAAGCGCAAGGAAGAATCCGGTTTGGGACATCGCAACGATCTCCAGAACTTCGTGGATTACATCGACGCCGACGAGAAACGGCTTTGAGGCGGCGTGTTTGACTGCGTTAACGGCGTTTAGCTGTTCGTCTGAACCGGTTTGGAGTTTGTGGTTTTCAGGTTGAGCGCGGCGAGAAAACCGCGCGCTTTGGCCATGGTTTCCTCATATTCCGCTTCGGGATTGGAATCCGCCACGATGCCCGCACCCACGTTGAAATGAACCACGCCCGGCTGGCAGATGGCCGTGCGAATGGTGATGTTCAACTGGCTTTCGCGATTAAAGCCAAGATAACCAATCGCACCGCAGTACGGTCCGCGTGAAAGTGGTTCCAGTTCGTCGATGATTTCCATGGCGCGAAACTTGGGTGCGCCGGTGATGCTGCCACCCGGAAAACACGATGCAAACGCCTCGAAATGCGTGACGTTATCGCGCAGCCGACCTTCGATGGTCGAGATGAGATGTTGCACCTGTGCGAATTTTTCGAGCCGGGCCAGTTCCGGCACCTGCACGGAGCCATACTCGCAAACCCTGCCGAGGTCGTTGCGCAGCAAATCCGTAATCATGACCAGTTCGGCCAGTTCCTTCGCGCTGGTTTGCAATTCGTAGGCGAGTTGTGCGTCACGGGTTGCATCGGCATCGCGCGGGCGCGTGCCTTTGATTGGGCGGGTGACAATATGTGCGCCGCTCATGCGCAAAAATTGTTCCGGCGACGACGAGGTGATTTGAAAGCGGCCAGCCGGGTCCCCGCCATCACAGTCGATAAAGGCGGCAAACGGCGCGGGCGATACGGCTGAAAGTTTTTGAAACAGTTCCCAGCCCGACAAATCGGAATGCGTCGTCAGCCGGTGCGAGAGGTTTACCTGATAAATGTCCCCCGTGCGGATGTACCGTTGCGCATGCTCGACGGCGGAAATAAATTCTTCGCGGCTCACGTTGGACTGCACGGCGGAGGATACTGAAGCAGCAGCCTCAACCATTTTGAACGCGGGTGGCTTGACGGGTGGCGTGGTTAGCTGCGTCTGCCAAAATGTCAGTTGTTCTTCTGCCCGGGCTTCATTGCGCGAACCGTCGGTGTCCACGCCCGTGGAAATCACGCTGACATGCCCCAGCCGATGGTCGAAAACCACCAGGCTGTCGTAAAAACCAACGTGACAATCCGGCAGCTCCAAATCGTTCGCGGCGCGGCGTGGCAGCTTGGGTTCGCTGAAATTCTTCAGGTCGTAGCCCCAATAACCAAATGCGCCGCCCAGCGGAAACGGCCAGTCAATTTCATCCAGCAACTCAAACCGCGACATCAGCACATTGAGCAGGTGCCACGGATTGCCAAATTGCGTTTGCGGCAGTTGATCCGGTGTCAGCGTATTGGTGATGTGACAGCACGAGCCCGAGGAGCGAAACGTGAGGAAGGGGCGCGCGGTCACGAAAGAATAGCGTGCCGACGGTGAATCGAATTGCGCGGTGCGGAGCAAGACGACTCCCGGTGCGCCACGCAGGCTTTCCACCAGCGATTCCGGGGTGTGCGCAGTCGGAATTTCCTGAATCAGCGGGCGCATAAGGCTCTCCGCAACAGGCACAATCAGGCGAATGCCTTGGGCAAAACGCCGGGCGGTCCCACGCGGCGTTCGTAGTCGCGAATGATTTGGACGACTTCGTCCACGTCATCGGTCACTTTGACCAAGTCGAGGTCGCCGGGGCTGATGAGCTTGTCTTTTTCGAGGCGCGCCTTGATCCAGCTCAGCAGGCCCTTCCAATGTTCGGTGCCGAACAAGATGAGCGGGAATTGCGGGATGCGCTGGGTTTGCACCAGCGTGAGCACTTC
>Ga0265327_10002514_pt1 | contig 19140 bp, 17 predicted proteins | sample 41621metaG_FD_202089 | JGI IMG/M metagenome (GOLD analysis project Ga0265327, IMG submission 202089) | Rhizosphere microbial communities from Carex aquatilis grown in University of Washington, Seatle, WA, United States - 4-16-21 metaG | ecosystem: Host-associated > Plants > Roots > Rhizosphere...
AGCATACCGATTCAAAAAAATAGCATACCGATTCAAAAAAATAGCATACCGATTCAAAAAAATAGCATACCGATTCAAAAAAATTGCTCGTTGAGTCAAAAAATTAGCATACCGATTCAAAGTCGTGGACATTCAAAAACGGGTTTTGGGGATGTAAAAACGGATTAAGGGGACGTAAAAACGGTTTATAATCTGTAAATTTCTTTGCCTAAAACTTCGGTTGCTTCCATAACAATCATTTTTACATTTTCGTCATAATCAATAACTAACTGTTTTAAAATATTAAGTTGCGGTTTTTCAATTACTAAGAAAATAATGTCTTTCCTTTCAGTTGCATTTATGCTGTTTCCTTTTACAATTGTACCGGAAACGCCAATTGTTTCGGCAATAATCTTACTAAATGCGTCTAAATTTTTCGACGACGATATATGAACAACCGCTTGCGTTTGTGCACCAATTAAAACAGTATCTATTAATTTAATTGATACAAAAATACTTATCAAACTCCACAACGATTTTTCTATGTTTTTAAAATAAAGTCCGGCAAAACTAACAATAATGCCATCAAGTATTAAAACAATGGTGCTGGTTTTAATTTCGGTTTTCGATGCAATTATTTTAGCAAGTATCGTTCCGCCACCCGCCGATGCACCGCCTTTAAATACAAGTCCCAATCCAGCCCCGATAGCAACACCGCCATATAAAGTCGCCAAAAGCAAATTGTTACTCAGATTTGGAATGTGAATAATTTCGGCTAACAAGTCAATAAAAATAAATATTGCAACGATGCACACAATTGTTTTTACAGCAAAGTTTTTTCCCAGATATTTTAAGCCAATAATTATCAACGGAATATTTACAAGTATAAACATCACACCAATTGGCATTTTAAAAACATAATGCAACATAATTGCAAGTCCGGCAGCGCCACCGGTAGCAATATTATTGGGCGATAAAAATGCTACAACGCCCAATGCAAGCGAAAAACTACCTATAATAATGAAAATATAATTTACTATCTCTACTTTAAGATGTTTCATGGTTTAAAAATTTATATCAAAATTGTAATATATTGACTCGATGGAATATTATCAATTGTATTTATCCTTCAGAAATTTTACAATTTAGCTTCTCTAATTTATCATAAGCCTTTTTAAAAAACTGGTAACGATGTTTTTCTGCGACGCCACTTATTAATGTAGATTTGCGGACGAGATTGTCAATCCAATGTTGCGTTTCGTTTCCAAATTGCGAGTTTGTTGTAACCATTTTATTAAATGTATGGATGGTAAGATAAACCGTTTTAGTATCGCCTTTTTGTACCAGAATATAATTGCTGCCAATTTCTATTTCGCTGTGGTACATTGTAAATTTGTTGTTGTCGGTTCCGCTGCCATTAACTATTTTCGAACTTAGTTCGGCTTGTTTTTCTAAGGTTCTTATTTCTTCAACAAATTGGTTGCAAACAATCAGCGCATCGTCTTTTGTTTTAAACATGCCCGAATCCCAGTAAAATTCAATCTGTTTTATTTGACTGTTGATTGTTTCGCTACTCCAGATTTCTATTGACGGAATGGTTTGATATAATTGATATATTTCTTTGCCAACTTTAGCTAAACTTTCACTTACCAGCGATGCGTCAAACTTTTTGTCTTGATAAATTGGTGCATTTAACACAGCTTTAATCCAGTAAAACATTTTAAAGGCTGCCAGCACCGGATAATTAAAGTGATGAAAGATTGGTAAATCGGTTGCTGCATACGTTATCAGTTTATTGTCGGAGGTATTAATGTAAATCATATCGTTTCTGATAGACTCAAGATATTCGGAGAAACCGCCAGTGTCGTTCAACGATTTATAATTAAATGTAACCGATGGCGAATCTTGCGCAAAAACGTCGAAAGCAATTTTATAATGATTACAAAGCATATTTACTTCGTCAATACCCAACGCAGTTTCACCACGTATGCGACGGTATGCGCTGTCGGTGCTTATTTCAAGTATTTGTGCCAGTTCGTCGGCAAATGATACTGTCGGATGAATGATGTTTTTAATCTTTGCTAAAAACCTTAATTGTAAAGATGTTTCGTGAATCGCTGCCATTTAATAAAATTAATTTTGGTATTTTTTACTAATCGATTAATTAAAAGTTGCAAAAAATACTAATCTCACACAACTTTTTAGTAAATATTGCAAATATACAAATTTTATGCAGCTTTTATTTACCGATTTGCATTTTTTGCAAACATTAAAATCTGGCACGCAAAAAGTCGTTTTGAATCCGCTTATGGCAGTTGTATATTTGTGTAGTATTTGTTATTAACCATTAAAAAATTAAAAGTCATGAAAACGCTAATCCAAAAATTTGTGTTCGTTCTTTTTCTTACGAATTTGATGTTGACAATAGTTGTTAACGCACAAGACAGAAAAAAATTAACAGTGCTTAATATCGACGCACAAGGAATTAAATTGACGCCCGAACAACTCGGAAACCTTGTACGTATTGAAGTCGAAAAACTTGACACTTTCGAAGTGATGGACAGATATGATGTCGCTTATTTGATTGATAAACATAAATTGGTTATTACCAATTGCTACGGCAAAATCTGTTTGCTCGAAACGGGTAAAACCATCGAATCGCAAAAAATGTTAACCGGTTCGGCGGAACTTTACGGCGAAACTATTATTATGACATTCCGGTTGATTGACGTAGGTTCTGGAACAATCGAAAAGACAATCATTCGCGAATATCTTAACCTGCAAAACGAAATACAAATGATGGTGCGCATTTCTATTGAAGAAATGTTTGGTCGAGCGACCGATCAAATTACAAAAGAGCGTCTTACAAAAAAATACAATTATGACAATACCATTAATAATCCGAACAAAAGCAAAGTCAACAATTCTGGACCACGCATGGGTGCTACGTTTTTTACCGGAAAGTCGGCACAATATATCAGAGCGAGTAAAGATGCCGGTGGTTGGGACGCTTATCCGGTTATGTTTCAGTTTGGTTACCAGTTCGAAATTCAATATCTGAATCAGGGAAACTTTCAGGCTTTGTTCGAAATCGTTCCGCTTATTACCGGACTCGACCAAAACATTATTACGCCATCTGTTACGTTTATGAATGGTTTGCGCAATAATCGTTTTGGACTCGAGTTTGCTTTTGGTCCGTCGTTTAATATTGTTTCGAAAGCAAAAGGTTATTATGACCAAAACAATGTCTGGCATCTCGAATCTGATTGGAATCAAGGCGCAGAAAATCCTTATTCATTAATTAACCGTACTGATAGCCGTGGTAAATATACGTTGGGTTCGAGTTTTATATTTGCCTGTGGTAAAACGTTTAAGTCGGGCAAACTGAATATTCCTGTAAATGCGTACATTCAACCCGGCAAAGATGGGTTTAACTTTGGTATATCTTTTGGTTATAATACACGCAAAGATTAATTGAGAATTAAGAATTAAGAATTAAAAATTATTATTAAATTCGTAACTTTGTCAGACTTAAAAACATCAAAACTAAATTATAAAATTATGAAAAATTTATTTTTATTGATAATCGTATCAATAGCAAGTTATGGCTTCGCATTTTCGCAAGATACAATAGTGAAAAAAAACGGAGAACGAATTAATTGTAAAATATTTACTGTTGACAGCTTGAAAGTTTATTTTACTGTAAAAGTCAGTAAGAACAATACCAGCACTTTTTACAATAAAAATGAAACGCGCTACATTGCCTACAACCGAGAGCCGGCGTCACTTATGTTGAAAAACGGTAAAGAAGTAGATTGTGTTATTATAAAAGAAGATAGTCTCTATGTTTACACCAATGCAAATACTTCTTATAAAAAAAGTAATATTCAAACTATTAAATATAATTATGAATCGGTAGCATCAAAAATTGATTCGTTATACAACTGGCAAAAAAAGATTGTTGTAGAAAGTAAACCTATCAGCAATAAAAATTTTGGTATAGAGTTCAATTTTTTTAGATTATTAGACGAAAATCAAGATAATTTTTTTAGCTTAAGTGGTACTTTATCGCTGTTCAATGTAAACAGGAATGCAGAGATTGCTTTTCCGATTTATTACGGAAAAACAAATAATGGATCAACTATATCTGATTTTACATTAGATTGTCATTACAGATATTTTCTGGGAAGTGCACAAAATGGATTTTATATGAGCTGCTTTGCAAGATTTGCGAATTTGAGCGGAACTGTTACTAATTATCAAATGGGTTATCCCAGCAATACGACTACTTCACCTAAATCAGCAGATAAATTAGGTATCGGTGTTGGAATTGGCTACAGGAAGTTTTCGAAAAATGGATTATATTGGGGCGCAAGCTTAAGCGTTGGCAGATTTATTATTGGTGAGAATAATATATTGAGCAATAACAACGATGGCAACTATGGCTTATTAGGTAATATATCTGGCACCGACGATAGTGAAATTATTTTTGACATAGAATTTTTTAAATTCGGATGGGCGTTTTAATTGAACCTATACATTAACGTTATAGTTCTATTTATTATATAACGCTTTCTTACTTGCAAAATATATTATTTTGCAAAAGCGAGCGAATCGGGCAAAAGCCGGTTTTTCTTGCAAGCGTAAATATTTTTTTCATTAAAGATTTCAAATTTTTGTTGTACACCGCGCAAAATATTTTGATCGACGGACTCGATAATATTCATGTCCGGCATGACGCGATAAAGCGTTGTTCCCGACAAAAAATATTCTTTATCGATAAAATCCATCAGTTCGTTTTTGTTGCGCATCAATGGATAAGAATGTATGTTGCGGTATTTTGTTTCGACGTCTAATCCGCTGCCCATCCAAGTTACATATTTTGGGAAAGTCATTTTATAATTTTCGCGCAGATAAGCCAGCAAACTTGGTGTAACGTCAAACTGCGTAGAAACAGACGAAAACTTCTTTGCATTTTTCAACAGCGGCGAATAAATGACAAACGGAACATGAAAACGGTCAAGTTGTGTACGGATTGGTATTTCGGGCATCCGGTGGTCGCCGGTAATAATAAAAATAGTATTTGCAAAGTCTGCGCGCTTTGCATATTGCGTAAAAAGATAACGCAGCGCGTCGTCGTAATAAAGCACGGTTTCGAACTGCGCTTTATAACGGCGGTTGTATTTTTTTTGTTCTTCGGACAAACCAAGTTTAGTTAAACGCTCGTCGAATTTCTGATTGTAAGCCGATTGGTTTGGCAACAAAAACGGATCGTGCATGGCAATTGTAAGAATAATGTCGATGCGCGGTTTGTCTTGTTGGGTTTGCGAATTGCTTAAAAATTTCCTGAAGATTTCGCGGTCGCCGTATCCCCAAGAAAAGCCGTTTCCTTTTGCAGGAAGTTTTGTATAACCTTCGCCAAAATTTTTATCGTCAACAATTTTATCAATTTTTTGACGCATAAAAAATTCGTCCATGTTGTCGAAATGCGCGCTACCACCATAATAGAATGTCGAAGTATAACCATATTTTTTCAACAACGAAACAAAACTGTTGCATTGCGGCATGGACTGTCCCATTTCGGCAAAACCTTTTTCGCCAAACGGCACAGAGCCAAACATCGACGGCATTACGCTAAACGTCCGTCCGGCAGTGCTTAAAAAATTGTCCCAATACAAACCTTGTTGCATCAACGAATCGAGGTATGGTGTAAAACTTCCAAGATAAGCGTTGGTGCCGCAATAGGCTCGTCCAAGACTTTCGGTAATGATAAAAACAAAATTGGGCAACTTTTCCGACGTATTGAAAAAACTACCGAGCACATCTTTCGATTCGTCTTTGCGCAAAAACGGATACTCGTTGCTGATGTACTTAAAAGTTGTCGTGTCAATATTTTTAAACATTTGATTGACATCCATTGTCTGGAGTAAATTTTCGTCGCCTTTTATTTTTTCGAAATACGCCACGCTTTGGGTTACAAAAAATGACAACTTGTTATTTGCCAAAAACGAATTGTATTCCGATTTGTATTTTGTGGGTTTCGGAACGGTTGTAAACGAAACAAATAAACTTATAAAAACAATGGCACTGAATAAAACCGAAAACGTACGTTTTGGATTTATTTTCTGACTGAAAATAATGATAAAAATTGCAACCGGAATTAAAAATACAAATGGCATCATTGACCAAACATTCAGCGCGCCCGACGCACCAACGGTGTGTTCAATTTCATCGCGGCTGTAAGCAAAAATATCCGAACCCATCAGTATCGATGTCCGCCCGAAATATCCTATCAATGCTAATGTTGCGGATGTTATTAACACAGCCAAAATGATATATAATATTTTTGAAAACAATGGTTTTATTAAATGCAAAATTACAAATGGAATAAAAATGAAAGCCGATATTTTCAGGAAAAAAACAAAATCATATCGCAAACCGGACATTTCAACTTTCCAACTGCCATCGGGAAATTCGTAAAAATAACCGGCAACAAAAGTTTCGTATAATCTGATTAAAATAATTACTGCCAACAAACCCATGCTATACGCAAAAAAACGTTGCAAAGTTGTCAATATTTTTCCGTCATCTGTAAGTTTATGGTAAGTCATCTATTTTATTTGTTATTTGTTAATTCAAAAAAAAACTCAGCAAAGTTATCAAAATTATAAATGGTGAGATATGAATTTGATAACTATTTTCGTGCAGAAATATAACTCAGATATTGATTATCCAAAAAATTGGCTTTCATATTTTTGAATAGTTTTTGTCATTAGTAATCATTAAAATCTTTGTCCAAAATTAATATTTTTTAACGAAACAATAATTATTTGAATGGTATGTTTTATTTTTGCTTTAAATTACAAACCGTTTCAAATTTTCCAAAATCTAATTATTCATGTTATCAGATTTTTTCGCTAAAATAATTAAGCAACATTTTGATTATACGCCAACTGAAAGTCAGGAAAAACTGATAAACATTCTTGGTAATTTTGTGCGTGGCGAAAATGACACGCAACTTTTGCTCATCAAAGGATTTGCCGGAACAGGAAAAACAACTGTCATCAGCGCGTTCGTAAAAGCGTTGGAGCAATTAAAATTAAAATCCATTTTGCTCGCTCCCACCGGTCGCGCAGCAAAAGTAATTTCGAGTTACAGCAAGAAACCGGCTTACACAATACACAAAAAAATTTACCGTCAAAAATCGTTGAAAGAAGCATTCAGCAAGTTTCTTCTCGACAAAAATTTACATAGCGAAACCTTTTTTATTGTTGACGAAGCATCAATGATTTCGAACGAAAGCAACGATGCATCTATATTCGGCAGCGGCAAACTGCTCGACGATTTGATTGAATACGTTTACACCGGCAAAAAATGCAAACTCATTTTGGTTGGCGACACTGCACAACTTCCGCCGGTTGGCATTTCCATCAGTCCGGCGTTAGATCGCGCAGAATTGACAAATTACAATCTCGAACTGATTGAAGTCTTTTTACCCGAAGTTGTGCGTCAATCTTTAGATTCAGGCATTTTATTTAATGCGACGCAAATTCGTAATTTAATTGACAACAGGATTTTTGCAGGACGTTTTCCAAAACTGACGCTCAAAAATTATTGCGACATCGAAAAAATTAATGGTGCAGAATTAATCGAAAAAATCAGTGAATGTTACGACAAATTTGGACGCGAAGAAACCATGATTGTTACGCGCTCTAACAAACAAGCGAATAAATATAATGCAGGCATACGCAAATCAATTCTCTACCGCGAAGAAGAAATCTCGACCGGCGATTTACTGATGATTGTCAAAAACAATTACCATTGGTTAAAGAAAGACGAATGCGCCGATTTCATTGCCAATGGCGACATTGCTGAGATTGTAAAAATTTTCAATTACGAAGAACGATATGAAAAACGTTTTGTCGATATACGCATTCGTTTAATCGATTTTGACGATACTGAAATCGACGCCAAAGTTATGCTTGACACTTTGACAATTGAAACAGCATCGCTAAACGAAGAAGAAAACCGCAAACTTTTCTACGCTGTGTCCGAAGATTACACCGAAATTGATAACCGCAAAAAACGAAACGAGGCTGTACGCGAAGATGCCTTTTTTAATGCGCTGCAAATCAAATTTGCTTATTCGGTTACATGCCACAAAGCGCAAGGTGGACAATGGAAAGCAATTTTTGTTGATCAGGGATGGATAACCGAAGACCGCGTGGACGTTGAATATTTGCGTTGGCTTTATACTGCAATTACGCGTTCGACCGAAAAATTATATCTCGTTAATTTTAAAGACGATTTTTTTGAGAATTAAAGCTTTATTAGTTCTGCAATTTTTGTTTGATATTTTGTAAAATTAAACTCGTCTATTATTCTTTCAAATTTTTCAGTAATTTCTTTATTGCAAAGATTTCCAATACTTCCTTCGTGCGTGTGATTAATTGTTTTGTTCGGTTTAAAATTGCCATTTTTTATTTCTTCAGCAATATTTTTGTATGCCGTCCTGAAAGGAATTCCTTGCAAAACCTGTTGGTTTACTTTTTCAACACTAAATAAATAATCATATCTTGCGTCATTTAAAATTGTTTTATTTATTTCGACATTTTGTAACATCAAAATATAAATATCCAAACAATTATTTATTTCGTAAAACGCTGGAAAAATAATGTCCTTTAATATTTGGTAATCACGAAAATATCCGCTAATCAGATTTGTCGAAATAAGCGTAATTTCGTACGGTAAGTTTTGCAAACGGTTGCATTTAGCTCGCAGCAATTCAAAAACATCAGGATTTTTTTTGTGGGGCATAATGCTGCTGCCTGTCGTAAATTCGTCGGGCAAAAAAAAGAAATTAAAATTCTGGCTCATAAACACGCATAAATCATTTGCCATTTTTCCGATGGTCGAAGCTACCGAAGCAATTGCAAAAGCAAGCGCTCTGTCGTTTTTTGCACGCGACATTTGCGCATAAACCGAATTATAATTCAAATCGTCAAAACCTAATAATTCAGTTGTCATTTTTCTATCAATAGGAAACGACGAACCATATCCAGCAGCGCTTCCAAGCGGATTTTGATTATTTATTTTATATGACGCAAGTACAGTTTGCAAATCGTCAGCAAGGCTTTCGGCAAACGCACCAAACCACAACCCAAACGACGACGGCATTGCAATTTGAAAATGAGTGTAACCGGGCATCAATACATTCTTAAATTCCTCGCTTTTCGAAATCAACAAATTAAAAACCTGCGAAATATTTTCGGTCAACCCAAAAATATTTTCGCGAATAAAAAGTTTGATGTCAACCAAAACCTGATCATTTCGACTGCGTGCCGTATGAATTTTTTTTCCGGCTTCGCCTAATTTGTTTGTTAAAATCAATTCAATCTGCGAATGAATATCTTCGATGTCATCGTCAATTTTAAAATTTGCGTTTTGTATATTTTGTAATATTTCTACTAATTCCTTTTTTAACGACAAAAATTCTTCTTGCGTCAAAATTCCAATCGACGAAAGCATTTGTGCATGAGCAATATTTCCATAAACATCGAATTTAGCTAACAACAAATCAAGTTGGCGATCGTTGCCAACAGTAAATTTTTCAATCATTTTGTTAGTCGAAATACCTTTTTCCCAAAGCTTCATTTTAATTAAGAATTAAGAATTAAAAATTAAGAATTCAGATTTTCTAACTTTCTAAACTTTCAAACTTTTAAGCAAATTAAAGTAGATTTCGATACCTTGTTTAATTTCGTATAAATATACAAATTCATTTGCTGTGTGCGAACGCGCACTGTCGCCGGGACCAATTTTTATGGTATCGAAATTCATAATGCTTTGATCGCTGCAGGTTGGTGAACCGTAATGCGTCAAACCCAATTCTATACCGCGTTTTACAATAGGATGATCGAGTGGAATATTTGAAGAATTCAACCTGAACGAGCGTGCAGAAATTTCCGATTTGATGTGTTGTTTAATTATCTCAAAAACTTCTCTGTTCGAATAACATTCATTTACACGCACGTCAACAACAAATTCGCATAATTCCGGTACGACGTTGTGTTGCTTTCCAGCATTGATTTGTGTAACGGTCATTTTAACTTTGCCAAGTAAATCGGTATATTTTTCGAAATCATATTTTTGAAACCACTCAATATCTTTATGCGCTTTATAAATTGCGTTTTCGCCTTCGTTACGTGCAGCATGACCGGCTTTGCCATGCGATTTGCAGTCGAGTACCAACAGTCCTTTTTCAGCTATAGCCATTTGCATTTGCGTTGGTTCGCCAACAATGGCAAGATCAATTACGCCCAAATCGTTCAAAATACTTTCAACGCCATTTTCGCCTGAATTTTCTTCTTCGGCGGTTGCTGAGTAAATTAAATTGTAAGGCAAATCGTATTTACAAAGTTCCAAAAACGTGTGCATTTGTGTAACAACAGAAATGCCAGCATCATTACTTCCCAGACCGAATAATTTATCGTCTTTTATGGTTGCTTCAAAAGGGTTGAAAGTCCATTGAGAATTTGGTTTTACAGTATCAATATGCGAATTGAAAAGTATTATTTTTTTGCTGATTGAATTTTTTGGATGAGTTACCCAAATATTATTATTTTTCCGGTTGACTTTACAATTATTTTCGATTAAATAATTTTCAATTAAATCTGCAACTGCCTTTTCTTCTTTACTTAAAGAAGGAATTGCAATCATTTTTTTTAATAATTCTAAAGCGGAAATGTATAAATATTCAGCGTTCATAAAATAATTTTAGTACCAAAAATAATTTTGTTTTCTAATGCTTCAGAAGAACAAATCTTAATTTCTTTAACTCCTTTGTCAAGCGAATTAAAACAATTGTCCAATTTAGGAATCATTCCTTCGGTTATAAATTTATTTTGTTTTAATTCACAATAAAAATCCTTGGTCAATAAAGGAATTACAGAATTTTCATCATCAATATTTTGTAAGACGCCTTTTTTCTCAAAACAATAAATCAGCTCGACATCAAACAATTTTGACATAGCAATTGCAACTTCCGATGCAATAGTATCAGCATTTGTGTTCAGGAGTTGACCATTATTGTCGTGCGTAATTGCGCAAAAAACAGGAATGATATTATTCGAAATAAAAAAATTAATTTTCTGCGCATCAACAGTTTCAACATCACCAACAAATCCAAAATCAATTTCAACAACCTTGCGTTTTTGTGATTGAATGATATTTAAATCTGCTCCGCTTAAACCAACAGCATCAAAACCTTTTGATTGAATTTGCGCGACAATATTTTTATTTGTCAATCCAGCATAAACCATCACTGCTACGCTTAGCATATTTTCGTCAGTGATGCGCCTACCGTCGTGCATGACAGTTTCAATGCCAAGTTTTTGTGCTATTTCTGTAGCTTTTTTTCCACCGCCATGAACTAAAATTTTATTACCTTCAATGGTGCAAAAATGAATAATTAATTGTCTTAATAATTTTCTATCTTCAACAACTTTTCCACCAACTTTTACTATTGTCAGTTTATTCATCTATTTACTACATTTTAGTTTACTATTTTTCCCAAAGAATCCAAGAAATAGTCGGCGTCAACCTTTGACAAAGATAATGGCGGTAATAATCTCAAAACATTCGTACCGGCATAACCCGTAAAAATATGAAATTCATTCAACAATTTATTTCGCAACTCTTTAACAGCAAAATCAAATTCAATTCCAAGCATCAAACCTCTGCCACGAATTTCTTTTATATTATTTATCTTTTTTAATTCTGTCATAATATAATTTCCAATCGTAGAAGCGTTTTCCATTAAATTTTCATTCTTAATGACATCCAAAACCGAGATCGCAGCAGCACATGCCATGTGGTTTCCGCCAAATGTTGTCCCGAGCAAACTATGTTTGGCTTCAAATTCAGGACTTATAAGAACTCCAGCAACAGGAAATCCATTACCCATGCCTTTTGCAATTGTTATCAAGTCCGGTTTAATTTGATGATGCTGGTGTGCGAAAAATTTTCCGGTCCTGCCATAGCCAGATTGCACTTCGTCAAGAATTATCGGAATTTTATGTTTTTTACATAATATTTGTATGCCTTCAATGAAATCTGCATTTGGCTCAATTATACCCGCAACACCCTGTATTCCTTCAAAAATGACAGCAGCTATTTCTTTTCTACCCATTTTTTGATAAACATCAATAGCATCAAAATTTTCGAAATCAACTTTGTGATACCTGTTATAAAGCGAAGTTATTTTCTGATTATCTGTAACCGCTAATGCGCCGGAAGTCCTACCGTGAAAAGAATTTTTAAAAGCAATTACATTGGGGCTTCTGGTTTTAAAACTTGCCAATTTCAAAGCATTTTCAACAGCTTCAGCTCCCGTATTGCAAAGGAAAAGTGAATAATCTTCGTAACCACTTGCTTCTCCTAACTTCGCTGCAAGTTCAATTTGTAATGAATTAATCACAGAATTGGAATAAAAAGCGATATTGTCCAATTGATTCTTTAATTTTTCTACAAAATAATCGTGATTATGTCCAATGGAAATAACAGCATGACCACCGTACATATCAAGATATTTATTTCCATTTGTGTCAAATACAAAACAGCCTTTGGCTTTTACAAGTTCAATGTCATACAAAGGATAAACGTCGAATAAATTCATAAAATTAAAAATTGAAAAATATTAAAATGCAACCGGTTTTAAATTTAACCCGGATTTTTCGTCGATACCAAACATAAGATTCATATTTTGTACAGCTTGACCACTTGCGCCTTTGATTAAATTATCGATTACCGAAGTTATAAAAATTTTATCATCAACCTTTTCAACTTGCAAAAAACATTTGTTAGTATTGACGACCAATTTTAAGTCAACCGTTTCGTTGCAAATATAAACAAAAGGATGAGATTTGTAGTAAGTTTCATAAAGTTCATGCAATCGATTTATGTCAAGCTCGCACTTGGTGTAGCAAGTAACAAAAATACCACGCGTAAAATTTCCACGAATAGGAATGAAATTTATTTGTTTTTTAAATTCAGGTTGAAATTCTTTAAACGTTTGAGTGATTTCATTCAAATGCTGGTGTTCAAAAGGTTTATAAACCGAAATATTATTTGTGCGCCATGAAAAATGTACTGTATCAACTAATTTTTGACCATTACCTGTCGAGCCTGTAATACCTGTTATATGCAAATCATCGGTTATTAAACTATGGCTAAACAAAGGTAATGCAGCTAACTGAATAGCAGTTGCAAAGCAGCCCGGGTTAGCAATTCGGTTTGCTAATTTTATCTGTTCGCGATTTGCTTCAGGTAAACCATACACAAAATTATGTGAATCATTTTTGATTCGGAAATCTTGGCTCAGATCAATTATTTTGACATTAGTCGGAATGTCATTCTTTTCTAAATATTTTTTGCTCTCGCCATGTCCCAAACACAGAAATACCACATCGACTGAATTGAAATCTTCGTTATCAGTAAAAACAAAATCTGATTCGCCTATTAAATTACGATGCACCGTTGTTATTGGATTGTTTGCGTTGCTTGTGCTATGGACAAATTTTATTTCGACGTTAGGATGATAAATTAAAATTCTGATTAACTCACCAGCTGTATATCCAGCGCCACCAATAATTCCAACTTTCATCATCCATTTATTTTATGATAAATCTTCATTTGGTTCGTCATAATTTTAGTAAACCCTTTGACATCTTCTCCAGAAAATGAAGTATTCATTTCACCGTATTGTGCAAATTTCGAATTCATTAAATCGTGTTCAGAATTTATGCCGATAATTTGAAAGCGATAAGGCGACAAACGGACAATGACTTTTCCGGTAACATTCTTTTGCGTCTCTTTGAGAAATTTTTCAATGTTCTGCATAACCGGCTCTAAATATTGGGCTTCGTGCAAAAACATTCCGTACCATTCTGCAAGTTGCTGCTTCCAGTATTGTTGCCATTTAGTCAACGTATGTTTTTCTAATGTATGGTGTGCTTTTATTATTAGAATTGCTGCTGCTGCTTCAAACGCAACTCTGCCTTTGATGCCAATTATTGTATCACCAATATGCATATCTCTACCAATTGCATATTTCGAAGCAATTTGTTCTAAATCCAAAATTAAATCGACTTTATTTTCATATTCTTTTCCACTAATTGAACAAGGTTCGCCACACAGAAACCCAATTTCGATTTCGCTTGATTTATTTTCTATTAATTGTGACGGATAAGCCGTTTCGGGTATAGTTTGGTTTGACGTCAAAGTTTCTTTCCCGCCAATGCTTGTTCCCCACAAACCTTTATTGATACTGTATTCTGCTTTTTTCCAATCGCTTTCGACACCATTTTTTTTCAGATATTCAATCTCTGCGTTTCGCGACAGTTTTAAATCACGAATGGGCGTAATGATTTCAATTTCGGGAGCAAGAATATTAAACACAGCATCGAATCGCACCTGATCATTTCCTGCACCGGTACTTCCATGTGCGACAAATTTTGCATTAAGCTGCTTAGCATAATTCAAAACAGCCATTGCTTGATATGCTCGCTCGGAACTGACCGATAAAGGATAAGTATTGTTTTTAAGAATATTACCATAAATTAAATACCTGATACATTTATGGTAATACTCTTGAGTAACATCAATGCTTTTGTGCGAAACGACACCAAGCGATAAGGCTTTTCTTTCAATTTCTACAAGTTCGTTTTCCGAAAAACCGCCAGTGTTGACAGTTACAGAAAAAACATCGAGTTGCTTTTCGTTGGTTAAATATTTCACACAAAACGATGTGTCTAATCCACCACTAAAAGCCAAAACTACTTTATCTTTCATATTGTTAATTTACCTGACGGTTGGTTTTATAATTTACATTTTTCTGAAAACTTTCTTCGTTTTCAAAATCATTCGTTTCCTTTTTGCCGTTATAAATCATAGCAGTACACAAACAATTTTTTCGATTGGTTCGTTGCAAAATGTCATAATTTACGCAGCTTTGGCAACCTTTCCAAAAATTGTCGTCGTCAGTGAGTTCAGAAAATGTAACAGGAACGTAACCAAGTTCGCTGTTAATTTTCATGACTGCCAAACCGGTTGTCAAACCAAACATTTTAGCATTCGGAAACTTTTTTTGCGAAAGATCAAAAGCTGCCTTTTTAATCATTTTTGCAATACCTTGTCCGCGATAATTTTCTACAACTATTAAACCTGAATTTGCGACATAACTTTCTTGTCCCCAAGTTTCGATGTAACAAAAACCAACGAAAATTTCGTTATTTATATGCGCAACCACAGCTTTGCCTTCAACAAATTTTTGTTTTATATAATCCGGATTTCGTTTTGCAATACCTGTACCTCGAACTTTTGCAGCATCGGCAATTGTTTTTAAAATAGTATCCACAAAATGGATATGTTTTTCTGTACCAACTTCTAAAATTAAACCATTCATATTCTTAAATTTTATATTTTCAACAATTTATTTTTTAATGATATTAAAACGTTTTGCATAAATGAATATTTATACATTCGCACTGCAAAAATATACAAATAAAATCTTACGCAAAATATAATCGTCAAAAAAAATTGATAAAAAAAATATTTATCTATTTTTCAGCATTTTAATTTTACAATTAAAATCAAAAAAAAAATATATATTTGTATATTGAAAAATTTTGAATATAATATCTTTGACATGCGTATTCGTTATTTAATAATATCCATTTTGGTTTTCCTTTATAATGCTGCTTTTGGTCAACCCGAACTCGAAAAAAAATTAAAGTCAGCCTCGCCAAAAGAAAAAGTAGAAATATTAATAAAACTTATTTCAAAAAACAATAAAACAGAACCTAAGAAGACAATCAACTTTGCTGAAAACCTGATTGAAATTGCTGAGAAAAATAAAATTAAAATAAACGATAAATATTATTATCAAATAATTGGTGATGCCCATATTAAACTTGGAAATTTCCGGAGAGCACGTAAAGCGTTCGATAATGGAGTTGAATTGTCCAACGAAGCATCGGCATCCTACGCGTTATTCAAAGTTGGCTTAAAATTTTTGCATGCTAATAAGAAAGATTATGCTGTCGAATATTTCAATAAAAGCCTGAAGGCGGCGCGTTTACAAAACAACACCCAATTAATCAAAAAAAATCTGGGATATTTGTATTCTATCGCTATCGAAAAAAAGGATTTTTCATCGGCTCATAATTATTTAAAAGAATTTACAAAGCAACAACTTGAAGAAGCAGATAAAAGCAAGGATTTGGCAAATTTTCTTTTGTCTGAAAAACAAAAAGAAGCCTTCGAAAAAGATTCTATTATTGAACAAAATCGCCATACGCAGACGAATTTGATCGAAAGAAATGACACAATTACCAGACAAAAAGATACGCTTGATAATAAACTTTTTTTGAAAACCCTTGAGGCAAATAACCAACGGTTTATAAAACAAATTTTTTTCTGGATTACTTTTTTGATTTTGATTTTTATGTCGATATTAGTAAATATGTTTATCCAGAAACGAAAGTTGAATTTCGTTTTACAAACCAAAAACGACGAAATTGAACACAAAAATAAACAGATAATTTCGAGCATCAATTATGCGCGAAGGCTCCAAGATGCAATTTTGCCACCAATAAAAGATTTACAACAATTTTTTCCTCAGTCATTTATTATGTATCAACCAAAAGATATTGTTAGCGGCGATTTTTATTGGTTTGCCAATGTCGATGATAAAATAATTTTTGCTATGGTTGATTGTACCGGACATGGTGTGCCGGGTGCCTTGATGTCGATGATGGGAGACACGCTTCTCAATAAAATTGTGATTCTGAAAAAAATTACAAAGCCAGATTTGATTCTCGAAAATTTACACAACGAAATTATGTTGGCGCTTAAACAAGAATCGGAAACTGCCAAAACCAACGATGGCATGGATATGAGTATTTGCGTTTTCGATAAACCGAATAAAAAATATTACATTGCTGGAGCAAAAAGTCAGGTAATAAAAATCGAAAATGGTCAAATGCAAATTATTAGTACAGATTTACATTCGATTGGCGAAAAGCCATTACGCAAAAATGCAGCTTCAAATTTTAAAACACAAGAATTTGAAATAGTTTCGGATACGCAACTTTATTTTTTTACTGACGGATATTGTGATCAAGTTGGTGGACCGGGTGGTAAAAAATTCAATTCACGTCCTTTTGAAGAATTGTTAACTCAAGTGGCAACATTGGATGCAGTTACTCAATATACAAAAATAAATAATGCTTTCGTTGAATGGAAAGCAAGTCACAATCAAGTAGATGATGTTACAATTGTTGGAATAAAACTATAAATTCCGGACGAAAACAGTAATATGTACGATTCTTAAAATCCACGTATTTCGAATGGAATTTCAATGACAGCGCGAATTTCTTCGCCGCGCGCTTTCATCAGGTCATCGTTCATTTCGTAATGCCAAACAACAGTTACTTTATTAGGTGTTTCAAGCAATTGCTCAAGTTGCATTAATATTTCGACAATTCGTCTTGCCGATGATGAATTAAAATATTCCAAATGAAAATTAAGTATTGTAACAGGATTGGGGTTTTTGATATAATCGCTAATCCACGACTGCACAGGTTGATAAAATTCTGTGGCATCTTCGGGCAATGAGCGTCCGGAAAATTCGAACTTACTATTAATTTTGTCTAAAATAATTTCTGGGAGTTCGTCGCTTCCTTTGATAATGATGGGCTCCATAATATGCTTTTCTATTGATTAAACAAATTTTTATTTCTTATTCTATTTATAATTTTAAACTGAAATAATTTCGAATGGTATTTTGAGTAAACTTAAAATATCTTCCGCACGTTCCTTCATTGTATCATCATTCAGTTCGTAAAACCATTTCACTTTTACATCTAATTTTCTTACATATAAACCTTCTAAAATTGAAAGGATTATATAAATTTTTTTCATTGACGCTGAATTTAAGTATGAAAAATTAAATTCGATGAGTGTCTTAGGGTTTGGATCAGAAGCATAAACTTTTAACCAATTGATTATAGGCGTATATAAAACGTCCACATCTTCGGGACGGCTAATGCCCGTAAAAGTAAAAGTGTTTTTATTTTTATCTAAAATCACTTTCGGAAAATATCGCATACCATCTATTACAAGGGCGTCCATGAATGTTTAGTTAGCATGTTTTTACTTCTACCGGCAAATTTAAAACTTCTATAATATCCAAACCTTTTTCCTGCATTATATCGTCGTTATGTTCGTAAAACCAGGTAATTTTTATGTTGTTGCCGTCTTTATAAAATTTGTCAAACAAAACCAATATTTCCATAATATTTTTTGCTGACGCCGAGTTGAAATACTCAAATTTCATTTCGATTTGTGTAAAAGTATTTGGTTCTTTGAAATATTGCAAAATCCAGTTGATAATTGTCGAATAAAAAAAATCTGCATTTTCTGGAATCGAGCGCCCCGAAAATTTAAGATTGCCACTTTGCTGATCTAACAAAATTGCAGGTGTTTCCTCGGTTTCTAATATATTTAATGCTTCCAACATTTGCAAAAATTATTCTCTTTTGGTTGATTATTTCCGATTTTTAATCTTTTTCTTCAACTTACAAAATAAATGAAAATTTTCCGTAAATCAAATCAAATTCTAAAAATAAGAGAATAAAAATACACCAAATCATCAAGCATTGTAAATTCATAAACAAGTTTTTCAGGAACTTCGCGCGCTAAATCAATCATTCCCAAACCGGCACCTCCTTTTTCGGTAGTCTGACCTTCACGTAATAATTTTTTATAAAGGGCATCCAGTTCGGGTTTGGTCATGCCAGAAAGTTTGTCAAGATAATCATGTAATTTATCAGCTTGAGTTTTGTCTATATAATTTCCTGTACCAATGGTATATAATTCGCCGTCTTTCCCGATAAGAAAAATACCTTGTTTATCGTCGCCTTTTTGATAACCATGTTTACTCATATTTTGCAAAATCTCAACCAGCAAATGAAACGAAACTTTTTGGCGATATGAATATCCAACCTGATTGAGCAAATTACTTTCGACCATTTTCATGATTGGTTTTGTCGATTCATGCGAAAAATTTCCTTTGTGAATCATCATGATTCCGTTTTTGTC
>Ga0265327_10002515_pt1 | contig 19138 bp, 16 predicted proteins | sample 41621metaG_FD_202089 | JGI IMG/M metagenome (GOLD analysis project Ga0265327, IMG submission 202089) | Rhizosphere microbial communities from Carex aquatilis grown in University of Washington, Seatle, WA, United States - 4-16-21 metaG | ecosystem: Host-associated > Plants > Roots > Rhizosphere...
GTGACCGGATTGCTGAACACGGCCATGGACCCGTCACCCATGCGTTTGACGATGTGACCGCCCGATTCCAGCAACGGCGGCTCGAAGACCTGCGCCACGCGGCGCAGCAGCCGCAGCGTGGTCTCGTCTCCGACGCTCAGCGACCACTTGGAGAAGCCGACGAGGTCGGTGAAGACGATGGTCACCTCGGGGTTCGCCGGGCGTCCGGAGACCCTCTCGGTGAGGGCCTGCCACACCTGCAGCCCCGCCAGACTCACCTCGTGCGACGCCCCACCGCGTGGCAGCAACCGATCGGCGGCACGGGCCGCGGCGCTGGGCCCACCGACGCCGGCGACCGACAACGGGTCACCGAATTCCGGGTCCCCCGGTAGTGCGCGGCGGGCCCGTCGGATGAATCCGACGACAGCCGGACTGTGATTGGTGTTCTGCAACCACCCCAACGGTCCATTTGATCCTGGCGCAGCGTGTGAGGCTGGGCCGATCTCTCCGACACCGTCGGATCGTTCTTCGAACGATTCGACTTCCACGACGCCACCCTAGGTGGCGGCCCGCGGCACCGGCAACGATCCTGGCCGCGCGTCGGAGAACTGGCTGGTCACCGAGCCATACCGGCCAGGTGGACGCTCCGTAACAGTGCCGGCGACACCGGCCGCAAATCGTGGACAACATACGTTGTCACGATTATCGTGGCGACACAGAACCCTCGGTATCAACGTTGAGCGGGGACACCATGACTGCACGAACGAAGCCCGCCGCCGAACCATTGGGCCCGGATTCGCTGACCTGGAAGTACTTCGGCGACTTGCGCACCGGAATCCTCGGCGTGTGGATCGGCGCGATCCAGAACATGTACCCCGAACTCGGCGCCGGCGTGGAGGACCACTCGATCCTGCTTCGGGAGCCGCTGCAACGGGTCGCGCGCTCGGTGTACCCGATCATGGGCGTCGTCTACGACGGTGACCGCGCCGCCGACACCGGCGCCCAGATCCGCGGCTATCACGAGACCATCAAGGGCATCGATCACGATGGCCGCCGCTATCACGCGCTGAACCCCGAAACGTTCTACTGGGCGCACGCGACGTTCTTCATGCTGATCCTCAAGACCGCCGAGTACTTCTGCGGAGGTCTCACCGAAGCCGAGAAGCGCCAGTTGTTCGACGAGCACGTGCAGTGGTACGCGATGTACGGCATGAGCATGCGCCCGGTCCCGGAGACCTGGGAGGACTTCCAAACCTATTGGGAGCACAAGTGTTCTGAAGAGCTCGAGATCAACCGGGCCACGCTCGACATCTTCACCATCCGCATCCCCAAGCCGTGGTTCGTGCTGATGCCCACGCCGGTGTGGGACCAGATGTTCCGGCCACTGGTGGGGGCGCAGCGCTGGGTCGCGGCCGGGGTGTTCGAACCCGCCGTCCGGGAGCGGGCCGGCATGCGCTGGACCCCCAGCGACGAGGTGGTGCTGCGCCTACTGGGCAAAGCCGTCGAGCTGGCCTTCCTCGCCGTACCCGATGAAATCCGTTTGCACCCAAGAGCATTGGCCGCCTACCGCCGAGCCGCCGGGCGGGTACCGACCGATGCGCCGCTGGTCGAGGCACCGGGATTCATGGCCCCGCCCAAAGATCGTTGGGGCCTGCCGATGCATTATGTGCCACGTCACAAATCATTGATGGAACGCGCTGGGTCACTGGTACACACCACGTTCTCGTTGGCCGGTCTGCGTCCCGCGCGCAACCGTTCAGTTTCCGGAGAGGCTGCCTGAATACATGCTTGACTGGTCCGACGTCGATATCGCCGTGCGCGATGCTGTTCGCGAATTCGTGGACAAGGAAATCCGCCCGCACCTCGACGAGCTCGAGGGCGGCGACATGGAGCCGTACCCGATCATCCGAAAGCTGTTCGCCACCTTCGGAATCGATGTGATGGCGCGGGAGTCGCTGGAGCGGCGGCTATCCCGCCTGCGGTCCGGGGAGGCCTCGGACGGCAAGCCACGGGCGTCCGGCGGGATGTTCGGCGGCGGACCCGACCAGGCCGGCATGGGCATGGTGTTGATCAGCGAATTGTGCCGCGTCAGTTCGGGTCTGGTCACCGGCGTCGGCGTCAGCCTGGGCCTGACGGTGCCCACCATCCAGAGCCGCGGCACCCTGGCCCAGCAAGAGCGCTGGCTACCGGGCCTGGTGACGTACGAGAAGGTCGGCGCCTGGGCCATCACCGAACCCGACTCGGGCTCAGACGCATTCGGCGGCATGAAGTCCTATGTGGTTCGTGCCGCAGATGGTTCGGGCGACTACATCCTCAACGGGCAGAAGACCTTCATCACCAACGGTCCCGACGCCGACGTCGTCGTCGTGTACGCCAAGCTCGACGAGGGTGACGGGGCCGACAAGCGCGACCGCAAGGTACTGACCTTCGTACTCGACCGCGGCATGGAGGGCTTCGTCCAGTCGAAGCCGTTCCGCAAGATGGGCATTCACTCGTCGCGCACCGGCGAGCTGTTCTTCAACAACGTCCGGCTCGGCCGCGACCGGCTGCTGGGCGAGACCGAAGAGAACAAAGCGGGCGATGGCCGCGACAGCGCCCGGTCGAGCTTCTCGGCCGAACGCGTCGGCGTCGTGTCCATGTCGCTGGGCATCATCGAGGAATGTCTGCGGCTGTGCGTCGACTACGCCAAGACCCGCACGTTGTGGGGCAAGGAGATCGGGCAGTTCCAGCTGATCCAGCTGAAGCTGGCCAGCATGGAAGTGGCGCGAATGAATGTGCGCAACATGCTGTTCCGCGTCATCGAGTCCGGCCAGGCCGGCCGCCAGATTCCGCTGGCGGAGGCGTCGGCGATGAAGTGGTACTGCTCGCAGGCCGCCACCGATGTCGCGATGGATGCCATCCAGTTGTTCGGCGGCAACGGTTATATGACCGAGTACCGCGTCGAGCAGCTGGCGCGTGACGCCAAGTCGCTGATGATCTACGCCGGCAGCAACGAAGTGCAGATCACCCACGTCGCCAAGGGGTTGCTGGCATAAATCAGGAGTGGGCGCGAGAGCTCTCATAGAGGCAGATCGATGCGGCGGCAGCCACATTGAGGCTCTCGGCGCTCCCCCGCATCGGGATGTGCACCCGCTGCGACGCCAGCGCCAGGACGTCGGCGGGCAGGCCGTGCGCCTCGGGTCCGAACAGCCACGCGGTGCGCGCTGACAGATCGGCGGACCGGATGTCGACGGATGCGTCCAGCGCGGTCGCGAGCACCTCGATGCCGCTGTCCCGCATCGCCGAAACCACCGCGGCCGCATCGGGATCCACCACGACCGGCAGGGAAAAGATGCTGCCTGCCGAGGATCGCAGGCACTTGCCGTTGTAGGGGTCCACACTGTGACCGGCGAACACCACGGCGTCGGCACCCATGGCGTCGGCGATACGGATCAGCGTGCCGGCATTGCCGGGCTCGGACATGCCGACCGGCACCGCCAACAGCCGTGGCTCTGCGGCCAGCACGTCCTCCAGCGTCACCGAAGGCAGCGCGCACACCGCGATGAGCCCAACCGGAGTGACGGTCTCCGACAACGCCTTGGCGGCCTTCTCGGTGATCACCGAAACCGGGGCACCAGTCAGCAGCGCGCCGAACCGTTCCAGGGCGCTGGAGGTCGCAAAGACCTCAGAAACAAGACCGCGCCGAAGCGCTGCCTCGACGAGGTTGGGTCCCTCGGCAAGGAAGCGCCCGGCGCGTTTGCGCCCGACGTGGCGCTGCAGCTTGGCTGCGGCAACCACCCGGGCAGATCGCTCGGTGAGCGCTGAGTCTGTAGTCAGACTCAGGCAGCCTCTCCGGACGGAGCGTTGACATCGGCAGGCAGAGCGGCCTTGGCCACCTCGACCAGCGCGGTGAACGCGGCCGGATCGCTGATGGCGATCTCCGACAGGTTCTTGCGGTCGACCTCGACACCGGCCAGCTTCAGACCCTGGATCAGGCGGTTGTAGGTGACGCCGTTCTCGCGGGCCGCCGCGTTGATACGCGTGATCCACAGCTTCCGGAAGTCACCCTTGCGGGCGCGACGGTCGCGGTAGGCGTAGGTCAACGAATGGAGCTGCTGCTCCTTGGCCTTGCGGTAGAGCCGCGAGCGCTGGCCGCGGTAACCCTTCGAGGCCTTCAGTACTGTGCGCCGCTTCTTCTGAGCGTTCAGTGCGCGCTTCACGCGTGCCATGAGGTGTTCCTATCCTTCGATGTTCTTAGGGAGCGGGCGGTACTAGCCGGCCAGCATCTTGGCGACACGCGCGGTGTCGTTGGCAGCAACCACGGCGCGACCGTCGAGACGACGGGTGCGCTTGGTGGCCTTGTGCTCCATCAAGTGGCGACGGTTGGCCTTCTGGCGCACGATCTTGCCGGTCCCGGTCTTGCGGAACCGCTTCGATGCGCCACTGTGGGTCTTGGCCTTGGGCATGTGTCCTCAGTTTCTTTCCATGCGCTTGCTCGCGACGGCTGGAGGCCGCTGCGGGCAAGCGCGACTGCTGTTACGCGGTTGCGTCAGATTCGGGTGCCTCGGGCGCCGGCCGGCCGGCCGGTGCGTCGGCATCATGCGCCGCCTTGGCGCGGGTCTTCGCGCCGCGGTGCGGTGCCAGCACCATCGTCATGTTGCGGCCGTCCTGCTTGGCGGACGTCTCGATGAAGCCGTATTCGGCGACGTCGGCGCCCAGCCGCTGCAGGAGTCGGTAGCCCAGTTCGGGCCGCGACTGCTCACGTCCGCGGAACATGATGGTCACCTTGACCTTCGACCCGGCCTCCAGGAAGCGGACCACGTGGCCCTTCTTGGTCTGGTAGTCGTGATCGTCGATCTTGGGTCGCAGCTTCTGTTCCTTGACGACGGTCTGCTGCTGGTTCTTGCGAGACTCGCGCTCCTTCAGAGCCGTCTCATACTTGAACTTGCCGTAGTCCATGATCTTGCAGACCGGCGGCTTGGCGCCTGGCGCAACTTCGACAAGGTCGAGATCGGCGTCCTGGGCGACGCGGAGGGCATCTTCGATGCGCACGATGCCTACCTGCTCGCCGTTCGGTCCGATCAACCGAACTTCAGGTACTCGAATGCGCTCGTTGACGCGTGTCTCAGTGCTGATGGGGCCTCCCGGGTTGTTCCATTACTTGTCCAGTAGAGGTCACACCCGGCTCAGCCATCTGTTCACACGAACAGAAAAGCCCTGCATATAGCAGGGCCCATTGCCGACCGATCACGGCTCACGCCGCCTGCGCACAACGCAGAACAGGCACAATGTGCCTGTGACCGGACCGCCAAGCCGTGAGGCCGACGGTGGGAGTGGGACTCCACTTGCTGTCCTGACGTAAGCCAGGACGGTCGCGCATGACACTCTAGCAGTCATGACCGACCCGAACATAATGCGCGACGCCGACACCGCAGCTGAGGAAGCCCAGGTACGGGAGCTGGCCGAGATCCCCGCCGTCGAGGTGATCACCCGCGCCGCCGTCATGCTGATGAGCGCCGCCGCAGAGAAGCTCGGGCTGGCCGACGCCGATCCGGACGAAAGCCCGCACCGCGACCTCGACGAGGCCCGCCGCCTGATCACCGCACTGGCCGGCCTGGTTCAGGCCTCGGCCGAGTACCTGGGACTGCACGCCGGCCCGGTCCGCGACGGCCTCAAGAGCCTGCAGCTGGCCTTCCGCGAGGCGAGTGTCGCGCCGGATGAGCCCGGTAAGGGTCCGGGCGAGAAGTACACCGGCCCCGTCTGGTAGTCCGGGGCCCTGCAGACACTTCCAGGTTTCACCGCATATTGTCCGAACTCATGACGTTGACGCCGAGCAGACCGCAGCAGCGCCCGACGACATTGGGGTGGGTTCCGGCAGCGGCCGGCTGGGCCGTCGGTGTCGTCGCGACGCTGTCGCTGTTCGCCAGCCTGTCGCCGCTGATCCGCTGGATCATCCGCATTCCCCGCGAGTTCGTCAACGACTACCTGTTCAACTTCCCGGACACCAGCTTCGCCTGGTCGTTCGTGCTGGTCCTGCTGGCCGCGGCACTGGCCGCACGCAAGCGGATCGCCTGGTGGATCCTGTTGAGCTACATGGTCGGCGCCATCGGCTGGAACGTCTACGGGCTGCTCTCGGGCAACCGCCCGGTCGTCGACCTGAGCGTCGTCGAGGACTTCGGCGAGGCACTGGGTCTGGTGTTCCACATCGGCGTCATCATCGTGCTGCTGCTGTCGAGGAAGCAGTTCTGGGCCAAGGTCCGCCGCGGGGCGCTGCTCAAGGCCGCCCTGACCCTGGTCGCCGGCATGGCCGTCGGCATCCTGGCGGCTTGGGGCCTACTGGAGATGTTCCCCGGCCGGCCCCCGCTGGACCCGGACTACCGGCTGGCCTACGCGGTGAACCGGGTCAGCGGTTTCGCCGCCGTCGGCAAAGAAGCGTTCGAGGGCGGCCATCCGCACGCCCTCCTCAACGCGCTGTTCGGTCTGTTCGGCGCACTGGCACTGATGGTGGCGGCGATCGTGCTGTTCCAGTCCCAGCGCGCCGAGAACGCCCTCACCGGTGAGGACGAGTCCGCCATCCGGGGCCTGCTCGAACTCTGGGGCAAGAACGACTCACTGGGCTACTTCGCCACCCGCCGCGACAAGGCAGTGGTGTTCGCGCCCAACGGCCGTGCGGCCATCACCTACCGGGTCGAGGTCGGCGTCTGCCTGGCCAGCGGTGATCCCGTCGGCGACCCGCGGGCCTGGCCGGCCGCCATCGACGCCTGGCTCGCGCTGTGCCAGACCTACGGCTGGGCACCGGGCGTCATGGGCGCCAGCTCGACCGGGGCGGAGGCTTATCGCCAGGGTGGTTTGAACGCGCTGCAACTCGGGGACGAAGCCATCCTGCATCCACAGAACTTCCGGCTGTCGGGTCCTGACATGCGGGCAGTCCGCCAGGCCGTCACCCGCGCCCGCCGGGCCGGTCTGACGGTGCGGATGCGGCGGCACCGCGACATCAGTGCCGACGAGATGGCTCGGGTCATCGCGCATGCCGACGCCTGGCGCGACACCGAGACCGAACGCGGGTTCTCGATGGCGCTTGGACGGCTCGGGGACGCCGCCGACGGGGACTGCCTGCTGGTGGAAGCCGCGGCCGGGGACGGCCAGGTGGTGGCGATGCTCTCGCTGGTGCCGTGGGGCAACAACGGGGTGTCGCTGGATCTCATGCGCCGCTCCCCCGCCTCTCCCAACGGCACGATCGAACTGATGGTCAGCGAGCTGTGCCAGCGTTCGGAAGAGATTGGCGTCACCCGCATTTCGCTGAACTTCGCCATGTTCCGCTCGGCGTTCGAGCAAGGATCACAGCTGGGCGCCGGACCCATCCTGCGGCTGTGGCGCGCGTTGCTGATCTTCTTCTCCCGGTGGTGGCAGCTCGAGACGCTGTACCGCTCCAACATGAAGTACCTGCCCGAGTGGGTGCCGCGCTACGCCTGCTACGAAGACGCGCGGCTGATCCCGCGTGTCGGCGTCGCCTCGGTGATCGCCGAGGGCTTCCTGGTGCTGCCGTTCTCCCGGCGCGACGAACAACCCCACACCGGCCACCACACTGCGGCCCCCAAAAACCTGATCGAATCTGGGCGGCTGCATCCCGACGGCAGCGCACCCGATGTGGCCGATCTGGCAGCCGGAGTGTCCGACACCGCCGACGCCCGCCGCCTGCCCGACCAGGTGCGGGTCCGGATGGCCAAGCTGCAGGCATTGCAGGCGGGCGGCATTGACGCCTACCCCGTCGGACAGGCGCCCAGCCACACCATCGCCGAAGCACTGGAGTCCACCCCCGACACCGCGGTCTGCGTCGCCGGCCGCGTGTTGCGCCTGCGTGACTATGGCGGCGTGCTGTTCGCCCAGCTGCGCGACTGGTCCGGCGAAGTCCAACTGCTACTGGACAATTCGCTCCTCACCGAGGGAACCGTGACTGATTTCACGGCAGCCATCGACCTGGGCGACCTGATCGAGGTATCCGGCGTCATGGGTGCCAGCCGCAACGGCACCGTGTCGGTCCTCGCGCACGACTGGCGCCTGATCGGCAAGTGCCTGCGCCCACTGCCCGACAAGTGGAAGGGCCTCACCGATCCCGAGGCCCGCGTCCGCACCCGGTACCTGGACCTGGCCATCAACACGGAGTCGCGGGAGCTGATCACGGCACGCAGCCGGGTGCTGCACGCCATCCGGGAAACCTTGGTGGGCAAGGGATTCCTGGAAGTCGAGACCCCGATCCTGCAGCAGATCCACGGCGGCGCGAATGCGCGGCCGTTCGAGACGCACATCAACGCCTACGACCTGGATCTGTACCTGCGCATCGCACCCGAGCTGTACCTGAAGCGGCTGTGCGTGGGCGGCGTCGAGCGCGTCTTCGAGCTGGGCCGCGCTTTCCGCAACGAGGGTGTGGATTTCAGCCACAACCCCGAATTCACCCTGCTGGAGGCGTACCAGGCGCACGCCGACTACAACGTCTGGATCGACGGGTGCCGCGAGATCATCCAGAACGCCGCGGCGGCGGCCAACGGCGCTCAGGTCGTCATGCGTCCAGGGCCCGACGGCAACCTTGCGCCCGTTGACATCTCGGGACTCTGGCCCGTCAAGACGGTGCACGACGCGGTGTCCGAGGCGCTGGGCGAGCACGTCACGCCGGAGACCACCGTGGCAACCCTGCGCAAGCTGTGCGACGCCGCGACGATCCCGTACCGGACCCACTGGGACGCCGGGGCGATCGTGCTGGAGCTGTACGAGCACCTCGTCGAAGACCGCACCGAAGCACCCACGTTCTACAAGGACTTCCCCACCTCGGTGTCCCCGCTGACCCGGCCGCACCGCAGCATCCCGGGCGTTGCCGAAAGGTGGGACCTGGTGGCCTGGGGTGTCGAGCTCGGCACCGCCTACAGCGAGCTGACCGATCCGGTGGAACAGCGCCGGCGGCTCGAGGAACAGTCGCTGCTGGCCTCGGGCGGCGATCCCGAGGCCATGGAGCTGGACGAGGACTTCCTGCAAGCGATGGAATACGCGATGCCACCGACCGGTGGTCTTGGCATGGGGGTCGACCGCGTGGTCATGCTGATCACCGGGCGCAGCATTCGCGAGACGCTGCCGTTCCCGCTCGCGAAGCCGCGCTGAACACAGGAGCCTCCCAGGTTTGCGCGGCACCCTGGCCTCGTGACGATCGGGGCAGCGAACGCCGAGCTCTATGGCGAGCAACATGTTTCGTTGACACACGGGTGGCTGCCCATCACGGTCCAGGCCCTCGCGGTGGCGGTCCTGCTCCTCGCGATCGGCTGGCGTAACGGCCGGTGGCGCACCGTCTGGCTGCCCGTCGCCGCTGCGTCCGGCTTGCTACTGGCTGCCGCCGCGCGCTGGATCATGGCATCGCAGGGCTGGTCCGACGAACCCGCACCGACCCGGCTGTGGATCTGGACCGCGGTAACGGGCGCCGCGGCAGTCCTGCTGATCGTCGGCTGGCACGCCACCCGCTGGTGGCGCCGCGCGCTGGCGATGCTGTCGGTGCCGCTGTGCGTGTTGTCCACCGGGCTGACGCTCAACGCCTGGGTCGGGTACTTCCCCAATCTCGACACCGCCTGGGAACAGGCCAATTCAGCGCCGCTGCCCAACCAGACACGGCCCGAAACCGTGGTCGCGATGCAGAAGGCACGGCAGATACCGAGCAAGGGAAGCGTCGTCGCGGTCCAAACGGGCTCGGCCGCATCGGGATTCAAACACCGCGACGAATACGTCTACCTGCCGCCGGCGTGGTTCGCCGGCAACCCGCCACCCCGGCTGCCGATGGTGATGATGATCGGCGGCGAATTCAACACGCCCGCCGACTGGCTGCGGGCCGGCAACGCGATCAAGACGGTCGACGATTTCGCGACCGCCCATCACGGCAACGCGCCGGTGTTGGTGTTCGTCGATCCCGGCGGTTCCTTCAACAACGACACCGAGTGTGTCAACGGGCCGCGCGGCAACTCCGCCGACCACCTGATCAAGGACGTGCTGCCCTTCATGACGGCAAACTACGGCGTGAGTAGCGACCGCCGTCACCGCGGCATCGTCGGCTGGTCCATGGGCGGTACCTGCGCGGTGGACCTGACCGTGATGCATCCCGATCTGTTCAGCGCGTTCCAGGACATCGCCGGGGACATCGCACCGAATGCCGGTGACCGGCCCCAGACCGTTCAACGACTGTTCGGTGGCAGCACCGCCAAATACGCCGACTGGGACCCGGTGACGGTGATGTCCCGCCGCACCTACGACGACATCGCGGCCTGGTACGACATCAATGGACCGGAACTCTCCCGCAACCCGCTGCCCGCACAAACCGTTGCGGCACATTCGCTGTGCGGCACCGGCAGCAGCCGTGGCATCCGGTGTGCGGTGGTCGAGCGACCGGGCAAGCACGACTGGCCGTTCGCCGCGCAGGCGTTCGCGGCGGGACTGCCGTGGCTGGCCGGTCAGCTCGGGACGCCCGACGTGCCGCGGCAGCCGTTGCCGGGTGCGACGGCGCCGGCCGTGCCGGTCGAGGCGTCTCGCCGCTGACCTAGTAATCGGCCTCGGCAGCCAGGATCTCGGCGAGGAACGCCTCGGGGCCCGGCGCCGCGAGCCGGGCGCGCACGTAGCGCCGGACCCGGTCCCGAACCGCTTCGGTCTCGCCGGTCCGGGCGCCCACCGTGACCGTGGTGCCGGTCCAATCGTGTGCCCATGCTTGGGTTTCCGTGGCCGGCAACGGAAGAGTGGCGTTTCCGTCGACGTCGAGCGTGCCGCCGCCGGCGATCGAACCGGAGTCCAGACGTACCGGAATCCCGTCCGCCGGACCGATGGTGGCCACGCGGATGTCGGCGACGACCGCACCGTCACGCGCCCGCACGGACCAGTCGATGGTGCGTTCGGCTGCGTCGAAGGTCCGCGGTGGCACCGCGGTCCACGAGACCGAGGCGACGCCGCCGGCGATGGCGTCGTCGGCAGCGGCACCGGGTTGCCCCGCGGCGAGCGCGTAGTCGTCCTGTCGCGGCGGCCCTTGGCCCGCAAGGGCTTCCGACCAGTCCCCCAGCCCGGCTTCGTCCGCGAGGCCGACGCAGCCGCGGACCAGGTCGAGCACCCTCGGCTCACCGGTCGCCGCGAGACCCGACCAGGCCTGACGGTGCGGCTGCAGCAGTCCGGCGAGGTCCGAATCCAACGTGTCCTGGGTGAAGTAGTCCTCCAGCGCCGCGGTCGACAGCGCCACCTCCGCGTCGAGCACAGCGGCGTCCAGCGGGGTGATGCCGTCGCGGGCACTCGCCGGCCACCAGCGCCGCAGCCAGTGCCCGACGGCCAGACGGCGAAGGGCGGCAAGGGGTTCGGGCAGCGGCAGTACTTCGGTGAGGTCGAGTTCGGTCGCGGCTTCGGCAGCGGCGACGACCGCAACGTGCCCGGCCTCACCGACCAGCCGCCACAACCAGTCGGCGGCGGACAGATCCGTGAACGTGATCCGGACCGCCTGCGCCGGGTCGTGGATCGTCCATGCCAGGACGGCGCCGCTGACCTCGAGGACCGCCACCTCCGGCGGTGCGTCGACGTCGGACCCCAAGGCCCACAATCCGGAATCGACAGTGAGTTTCATCCGGTCGCCTCCAACTCCAGCATCGCCTTGATGCGCTGGCGGTGATCCAGGCTCACCGACCGGGCGACCCCGTCCAACAGGCCGCGCACCTCGCCGGCGTCGTCGCAGGATTCCTGCCAGACGTCACGTCCATGTAGTCGTGCCCACAACCGTGCGACATAGGGACGGACGAACCCCGCGAGGTCGTCGACCACCTGCTGCTGGCGCGGATGCACCGGACCGCCGTCGGTGAGGTACCGGCGGGCGTGCAGCACGTACGCCTCCTTGCGGAGCCGGGCCTGAATCTGGCCGGAGAGGTGGTAGCGCGTCCGGTGGTTCACCTCGAGCGGCGCCAGGTCCACCCCGACCTCGATACCGGCGACGAGAGTGGCCTGGTTGTCCTCGGCGAGCAGGCCCCACGGCGAGGCCGCGCGATCGGCCTCTTCGGCGCACAGCGTCGGCAGGTCGGGCAGCTCGTCGCGGTCCAGGGCGCGGCGCAGCGTCGCCCGGACCCGGTCGACGATGCTGCGGTCGAGGGGACGTTCTGTCGTACGGGAAGCAGCGACCGCCGGCTTCGATTGCGGTGCGGCAGCACACAATCCGATCTGGTCGACCGACCATGGCGCGGCGGCCGCGACGTGTCGCAGCTGGGCACCGAAGTTGTACGGGGTGGCGTCTCCGATCAACGCGGTCCAGACCCGCTGCCGGGCGGCATCGGCGTTGTGGCCGCCCGACGGGCCGAGCACCGTCGTCAGGCCGGCCAGGAACGGCGCGGACGGCTCGCCTCCGGCCCTGACGTCGTCCCAACCGGCGTCGAGCTGACGCGACAGCGCGTCCAGCACCGCGGGGTCGGCGAGGTATTCGTGCAGCCGCTCCACCGCGGTGCGGTCCCGGTCACCGTGCACGTCGCGCAGCGCCTCGGCGACGATACCTGAATCATCCTGTCCCGGTTCGCCTCTGGTCGCGGCCAACTCGAAACACACCGGGAAGTAGAGCTCTTGGGTGTTGCCGGTGGTGATCCGGTCCCGTCGGCGTTGCGCCTTCAACAGTGCGAACCACTCTGCTGCGGCGCGCAACTGCTCGGCGTGGTCGAGAATCACCTGGCGCATGTCGTCCGCGACCTCGGCGGCGACGATTGGTGCCGAGTACTCGGGATGTGCCCGCAACCGGAGTACCAGCGGATCGAGGATGCGCTTCACCGCGCGGCTCAGCGGGCCGCCGTCGGGGCTGCTCAGCAGTTCGAGACCGGGGCCTATCTCCCGCCACGCGGCGTCGATCACGGCGCGACGTGGCTGCGGCCCGGTAGTCATCAGCGTGCCCCGTCAACGGTGAACGTCATCACGGCGGCCCAGTGCACGGGGCTCAGCGCCGCGTCGCCGCTTCGCCAGCGCCGCAGGCAGTCTCGCTGCCAGCTGTTCACGGCACGAGCCGGCGTCGTTGCCTCATGTGCGGTATCGACCGCGATGATCACGTCCGACATCGGATCGCCACTGCAGGCCGTGGCCACCCGGTATCCGGCGGTCGTCGGCAGCGACCAGAGGGTCGCGGTAACCACTTGTGCGCCACCGAGAATCATCGCCGCGACCAGACCGGTGGCTTCGTCGAAGCGATAGTCGGCACCCGATGCGCAGGCCAGCAAGGCGACACGGGGCGGGATCCGCAGGCCCATCACCATGATGTCGGCGGCAGTCAGCGGCTCGGGCTCGGCCAGGTGCAAGGCCGCCTGGTCGGCCGATCCGTCGCGGTGGGGAGCAGCACTGGCATGCCCGACGTAAACAAGCCGTGATGGCTGCCGCGCCAATTGTTCGGCCAGCCACTGCCGGTCGGCGTCGGCTCGGCGGAAGAGCTCCACCGGGGCGGTGACGGTCGGCAATGCGGGCCGCTCGCCGAAGTGCCGGGCCAGCATCGTGTCCGATGATGGTCGGCCCAGTACCGAGCCGAGCGCTGAATCCGGCCGCTGTCCCGGCACTTTGGGGTCCAGCAGCAAAAGAGGCGGTCCGTCGGCCGGATGCGGTTGCCGGCGCGGCGCATTCGCGATGTTCGGCGGCACCGTCAGCAGGACATCGGCCAGTTCGATCAAACGCTCGTCGTCGGTGCCGGTGGATTGCGTGAGCAGTCCCCACGGCACCCGGCTCAGCCGGGCACTCGGCGATACGAAGAGCACTGGCAATTCGGGAGCGCCGGTGCACTGCCGCAGCAGGTCCCAGGCCTCATCGGGCAGCAACGCCGCCAGGAGCCTGGCGAGTTCCCGCTCCCGTTCCATGACAGCGAAGGGACCGGCGGCCAGTGACCGGATCAGCGCTTCGGAAAGCTGTTCACCGTCAAGCGGATCCGGCAACGCCTCGGCCAGGGCGGAGGTCACGACGAGCAGCACATCTTCGGCCACCACCCAGGTGACCAGCCGGTCGGGCTCCCCGACGACCCGAAGACTGACGTAGGTCGCGATCCCGATGTCGGCGAACCGCAGCACCAATGTCGGTGCGGTGGAATTGGTTACGGGCATGTCGACCACGCGTCCTGATCCGCGGTGACCGCACGACCGTAGCGCACCTGGGCCAGCTGCCGGTAGCGCGCCAGGACCGGCTCGCCGTCGGGCTCCATCTGCAACGGCGGCAAGGGTCCGAGTCGGATGAGGCCGGCGGCGCCGACCACGACCGGTCCGGAAGCAACCGAGGCGAGTTCGTCGACGTCGAGGACCGGCGCGGCCGTCGTGGTGGCCCGGGCCCATTCCATCGTCGGGCCCTTCGCCGCATCGACGCTGAACGCCCCTCGGGCGCTGTGATATTCGATCAGTTCGCCGACCAGGGCCGGATTCTGCGACTCCCAGGCCACCGCGAACGCCCCGGCCAACAGTGGCGCGGCCACGCCGGCGGCCCAGCGGGCGCGGGCGTCGGCGTCGGTGATCGAGTACCGCACCGAGTCGACGGCCAGGGCGGCGGGCAGCTTCAAGTCGGCTGCGGTTGCCAATTTGGCCATGCCGGAACGGTATTGATCGGTGTCCGGTTCGGCAGACCACGTCCCGAGCGCGTCGCGGTAGCGGGCTTCGGCCTGTGCCCAGCTGTCGGTGGGACTACCCGCGGCATCGAAACCGAGGTCTGCCAACGCCTCGGCTCGCCACACGGTGCCGAGTTGATCGTCGAGGCGCGCGTATTGCAGCCAGCTGCTGCGCGGCGAGGAATCCAGGCACGCCCGGGCCTGATCGATCAGTGCCCGGGCCTCGTCGTATCGGCCCCGGAAGATGGAAATCCAGCTGCGCTGCAACAGGATGCGGTGCACGTGCAGAGGTTTCCCGAGCTCGCGCCAGTGCCGTTCGGCGTGCCCCCAGCATTCGTCGGCGGCCTGCAGCGCCCCGGCGGCCAAGCGGGTGAGCCCGAAGTACAACCAGCAGCGAGACACCTCATGGGCCCGCGCCTGCCGGGCGATCTGGGGATACGCGGCGGTGACCAGCGCCTCGGTGGACTGCTGGTCATTCGCCAGCCAACGCACCGCCGCCCGCTCCAATTGCGCCCGGGCCGTGGCCAATTCCCAGCCCCGGGCCTGTGCCCGGGCCTCCGCACGGCGTAACCACGGCAACGCTTCGTCCACTTTGCCGGTTTCGATGCAGAACCGCGCGTAGCCGAGCGCGCCGGCGACCCAGAGATACTCGCGCTCCGGGTCGGCGGCCGGCGAAGCGATCGTGGCCAGCACCTGCTCCCACAACGGCACCGAACGGACGTGCAGGTCGTCGTCGCAGAGCGCGAGCGCGCACAGGATGCGGGCGTGGGTCAGGAGGTAAATGTGTTCGCCCTCCAGATCGGCGTACCGGGACGCGGCATCGAGTCCGGCCAGGGACCGCGCCGCCCCCTCGTGGTCACCGATGGCGGCGGAAAGGCCGGTCCGCAGGAAAGTGGCCCGGCGGCGGTAGCGGCTGAGCATGTGGTCCGCGTCCTCCGGGGTCATGGTCATCTGCGCCACGATCTCGGCCGGCGCGCGGCCGGCCAGGATCGATGCGTAGATGTCGAGGCAGTCGTCGATCCGCCGGATGCATTCGCGTACCCCGTCGAGGGCGCTGCGGATCAGATAGATCTCGCCGAGCTGGGCACAGACCTCGAGCATGTGGTCATCGCGGTCGGCAGCTTCGATGGCGGGCAGCAGCGACAGCAGCAGTTCTTTGGCCGTCAACTCGTCGGCGGCGAACATCAGCGCGCGGGCGCGGGCGAGTTCGCCGGTGATCGACACGGCCGCATCATAAGGCCGGCGAGCGCAGCGACGCGAAGCCCGGAAGCGGGTGCATCCGGTGTACCGGTTGCACCCGCCGCCTGAGCGACTCATGTCAGCCGCAGGTCACCTTGATCTCGAAGTTCTTCGAGATCATCCCGGCCATCGGGTTCTTCATGTCAGCGCCGGCGGCCTGTCCGGTGATGGTGTAGGTGCTGCCGTCGACCTTGACGTCAGCGGAGCCGGTCTTCATGCCGCCCATCTCCGACACCGCGAGCGCGTTGCCGTCGACCACCAGGCCCAGGGACTGCACCTTCGGCGGCGAGGCATCGGTCATCACGACGCCGAGGCCCTGCGCGCCGCCCCCGATCGGTGCGCTGGCGATATTGATGGAGCCGCCCTGCTTCACGCAGGTCACCGACTTCAGGTCGAGGCCGGCCAGGTCCTGTCCCTCGACCTTGACGACGGTGTTGCCGCCGCCCGTCACCGAACCCGGGCCGGAAGCCTTCGAGCCCGCGTCCTTGTCGCTCGAGCAGCCGATCAGGGTGGCGCCCACGGCCAGCAGGCCGACACCGGCGGCCAGAGTGCGCTTGATGTTCATCGCATTGGTCTTCATGTGCGGGAGCTTTCCTTCCTCAGTCCGACGCCCCGGTGGCGTCGTCGTGCGGTAAGTACACGCGGACGCCGCGGCTACCGATCCCAACATTCCTGCCCCCGGCTCCAGCCTTGTACGGTGAAACCATGGCCGACGAAACCGCCGCCGAGCAGCCGATCGACGCCGAGATCGTGCCGCTGGAGCCTGCTCCGGCTGCCGCGCCCGCGCCGCCGGTGCCGGTGTCCCCGCCGATCGATCCGGGCTACACGCCCGGCGGGGTGCCGACGTTCGAGTCGGTGCGGGAGAAGATCGAGAACCGGTACGGCACCGCGATCGGCTCGGCCGAGCTGGCGGCGGAAACACCCGAAGGTCGGTCGGTCGAGGAACAGTACGAAGCCCGGCAGAAGGCGGCTGCCGAGCGCCTCGAGCAGATCCGTCGATCGATGCACGACAGCTGAGTTGCGCACCTTCACCATCGCCGAGCGTCGCGATCGCCTGGCGCAGCGTCATTTCCTGAGTGATACCGCCTCGAACCAGCACGAGGTGATCCGGTCACTGGTGGGCCTGCACGGCACCGATCCCGCGACCCCGTACCTGTCGCTGTGGGCCCGGCTGCCGGGCTTCACCGGGGCTGATCTCGACGCGGCGCTGTATCAGGACCGGCAGCTGGTCAAGCACATGGCCATGCGCCGGACGCTCTGGATCGTGCACACCGCGGACCTGCCCGCCGTCCAGGCCGCGGCCAGCGATCGCGTGGCCGCCACCGAGCGCAAAAGACTGATCGGTGACGTCGAGAAGGCCGGTATCGCGGCCGACGGCGCGAAATGGCTGGAGCTCGCGTCGGTCGCGATCCGTAAGCACCTGGCGGACGGTGTACACGCCGGCACCGCGACCCTGCGCGCAACGCTGCCGGAATTGGCCGGCAGTTGGGACCCGGCACCCGGAAAGACCTGGGGCGGAAGCACTCCCGTCGCGCCCCGGGTACTGACGGTGTTGTCTGCCCAGGGACACGTGCTGCGCGGACCCAACGACGGCACCTGGACGACATCGCGCCCATTGTGGGCCGCGGCGGCACACTGGCTGCCCGAACCCGCCGCCGCCGTGACGGCTGACGATGCCCGCGCGGCACTGCTGCGTTCCTGGCTGCGCACCTTCGGTCCGGCCACCGCCGCCGATATCAAGTGGTGGTTCGGCCAGACGCTGTCGTGGGCCCGCGACGGGCTGCGTGACCTCGATGCCGCCGAGGTTGCGTTGGAAGGCTGCGATGAGACCGGGTACGTCCTCCCCGACGATCTCGCAGACACTCCCCCGGTTGCCCCTTGGGGTGCGCTGCTACCCGGGCTGGATCCGACCGTGATGGGCTGGCAGGCCCGATCGTGGTACCTGGGCCCGCACGCCGGGCAGCTGTTCGACCGCTCCGGCAATGCCGGTCCCACGGTGTGGTGGCACGGCCGCGTCGTCGGTGCCTGGGGTCAGGACGCCGATGGCCGAGTGCAGCTGGAATTCGTCGAAGACGTCGGAGCGCCGGCGCGGAAGGTTCTGCAGCGCAAGGCTTCCGCGCTGACAGACTGGCTCGACGGGGTCCGCGTCAAGCCACGGTTTCCGTCCCCTCTGAGCCAGGCCCTCTGCCGCTGACCCTAGACACTCACCTTGCGCCGCCTGGTCTTCGGCGGTTCTGGCACGACGGCCGGCAACATCTCGGCGAGGAACTGCCCCGTGTAACTGTCAGCGTTGGCCGCGACGTCCTCCGGCGTGCCGGACACCACGACGGTGCCGCCGCCGGCGCCGCCTTCGGGACCCATGTCCACGATCCAGTCCGACGTCTTGATCACGTCGAGGTTGTGCTCGATGACGATGACCGTGTTGCCCTTGTCGACCAGCCCGTTGATCACCTTGAGCAGCTTGCGAATGTCTTCGAAGTGCAGGCCCGTGGTCGGCTCATCGAGGATGTAGACGGTGCGCCCCGTGGACCGCTTCTGCAGTTCGGCGGCGAGCTTCACGCGCTGGGCCTCACCACCGGACAGCGTCGGCGCGGGCTGACCCAGCCGGACGTAACCCAGACCGACGTCGACGAGCGTCTTGAGGTACCGGTGGATCGAGCTGATGGGCTCGAAGAACTCGGTGGCCTCCTCGATCGGCATGTCGAGGACCTCCGAGATGGTCTTGCCCTTGTAGTGCACCTCCAGGGTCTCCCGGTTGTACCGGGCACCCTGGCACACCTCACACGGCACGTACACGTCCGGCAGGAAGTTCATCTCGATCTTGATGGTGCCGTCACCCGAACATGCTTCGCAGCGACCACCTTTGACGTTGAACGAGAACCGGCCCGGCTGGTAGCCGCGAACCTTGGCCTCGGTCGTGGCCGCGAACAACGTGCGGATCTTGTCGAACACACCGGTGTAGGTGGCCGGGTTGGACCGCGGGGTGCGACCGATCGGTGACTGGTCGACGCGCACCAGCTTGTCCAGCTGATCGAGCCCGTTGATCCGGGTGTGCCGGCCCGGCACCTGCCGGGCGCCGTTGAGCTTGTTGGCCATCACGGTCGCGAGGATGTCGTTGACCAACGTCGACTTGCCCGAACCCGAGACGCCTGTCACCGACGTCAGCACACCCAGCGGGAACGCCACGTCGACCTCTTTGAGGTTGTGTTCGCGCGCGCCGACCACGGTGATCTGCCGCTTGCGGTCCACCGGGCGCCGGATGGCCGGCACCTCGATCTGCTCCCGGCCCGAAAGGTAGGCGCCGGTAAGCGATTTGGCGTTCTTCAGCAGTTCCTTGTAGGT
>Ga0265327_10002516_pt1 | contig 19138 bp, 16 predicted proteins | sample 41621metaG_FD_202089 | JGI IMG/M metagenome (GOLD analysis project Ga0265327, IMG submission 202089) | Rhizosphere microbial communities from Carex aquatilis grown in University of Washington, Seatle, WA, United States - 4-16-21 metaG | ecosystem: Host-associated > Plants > Roots > Rhizosphere...
GATTTTTTTATAATCTGGAAGGGTTATAGCGCCAATGATTTCCTGAGTGATTTCAGCTTCAAGATCAGTAAACGGCACGAACTTCTTGACACTAACCTCAGGTTGGCCGATAGGGCGCACCTTTTCTACCTTGATGGCTTCGTTATACATCCTGTTTAGGATTTCATCGAGAAATTCGCTCTGCAGGAGTGAAGGATCTACATTCTTCTCAATCAGGGCCAACGGAGCTTTGCCGGCACGGAAACCAGGCAGTTTGACGTGCTTAGCACCAACATGTTCGAGAACATGGTTCTTTGTCCGTGTCATCAGTTCCTGATCGGCAGTAACCGTCAGCTTGACCTTGGTATCTGAAATATCAGTTCTTGTAACTCGCATGAGCGGTTATTGTAACAGATTGCAGGACGGCTGGCTAGATGTTAGCTGCTTCTAAATCTGCCTTCAGCTTCTGCCCTACGCGCCTAATCAAATCTATAGTTCTGTCGCCAAAACCTTTGACCGGTAGCTCGTCTGGGCTGTAACTCATATACTCTTTTATCTTTCCAGAATCTAGATTTGAGAATGCGATGATTGATATAGGACTCAGGCCGAGCGTTACAAGTTCTGTCGGGTTTTCCCATCCATAACCAAGCGCCACTTTAAGTGGACAGCCGCAGCCTGGGCCACACGGATTACCATAATAATTCAGTTTGCTGCCAGGTGCGTAGTGAAGCAGTCGGGCATGTGAACCCACCTTCGAGTCGAATAGTGTAGCCTGTGCCTTCGCTGTGCGCGTCGTTGAACCTTCACTCTCCAGAAATTCAACAACTTTGTCTTTGGTTACGGCCGACACATAACCGCCCTTGCCGTCTGGAAACATATCAATTAGCACCGAAGGGGCTACCGGTGCCTTGGGAATTGACTCAAGGAAAGTCGCATCTTCTAAGTAAGTGTGGGTGAGACAAAGGTCTGCAAGCGCTTGTTTGATTTTAGGAATGTCTTCGGGGCGAGCGGTCGCCTCAGCTACGCGGAAATGCGTAACACCTTCTACATCATAATATTGTTTTAATTCCGACTCCATATGATGATAATGTACTCTAGATGCCCGGATTCTGCGAGCATAAGCTTTGTTTATGTAAGATAGCTAATCAGCGCTATTGATATGCTCAAGAACCAGACGATTTCAACAATAGCGCCGCTGGGGCGTTCGAACCATTGGATATTCTTCGCAAATCGAGTGTAGGCATTCAGCTTCTGCGGCTTTCCGTGCCTAACCCGCTGAAAGGTTGGTATCGACAGCAGGTCGGGAGCCGCAGCCACGAATGCACAGAACACAGCAAGCAACCAACCGTCTGGCCGCGATATAACAAGCAATAAAACGATAAGGAAGCACAGTAATGCTTCTACTGCCAGATATATCATGAAACCTTTCGAACGCATCAATCTCTCGTCTGGCGTGTCAGGATGGTAATGCGGCAAAGCATCGAGAACATAGTGTGAAAGCAAGGCCAGTGGAATTGCTAACAGTGGGTTCGCGATGGCAAGGCCGATGACCGCGCCGGTCAATGCGTGATTTGTTGCTGTCATGCCTTACTTTCGGTGATCTTTGACAATACTCACAATACGCTGCGGACCATGCCTTTCCTCGGCTCCGTTCTCAAGGTTGCGAAGTGTATACTGCCCGTCAGCCAGTTCCTTTTCACCGAGGATAAGCGCGAAACGCACCCCTTTCTTGACGGCAGTTTTAATCTGATCGCCTAGTTTGCGGCCGCTCAGATCGACTGCCACATTGAGACCCATTTCACGAAGTTCATGTATGGGTTTGCGCGCATCATTCAAAACATCGCCTGCCAGCACCACATAGACATCTGCTTCTGGACGCAGCCGTGGCATCAAATTATGTGTCCGCAAGAAATTAGCAAGCGTCACGTCGCCGACACCAAAACCTACAGTTGGTACCGGATCGACACCGAAAAGACCGACCAGTCCATCATAGCGGCCACCGCCGAACAGCGAACGGTTGTTCTCAGGATCTGTATCAGCGATTTCAAAGACGATGCCGGTGTAATAATCAAAGCCACGCATAACACTCATATCGAACACCGCATTGGTGACGCCAGATTTATGGAGCGATGTCATAAGCTGTTTCAGTTCGGTAACCGCAGGATGCTGATAGATGCCTTCGGGCAATTCATTTAGATCTTTGACGGCGAGGATTTCCAGAAATTTTGCAGGCAAGTCAGTCTCACGCTGACTAGGGCTGAAGATTGCTTCGGCCTGAGCAGCAAACTCCGCTCGTGGCATCTTTTGCATACGATCGATGAGTTTCATCATCATTTGCGCTTGGACTTCATTGAGTTGCAAGTAATCTCGCATTACCGAGTCAATCAGCGTGCGGCTACTGATACTAATGGCATACATGTGCCGCTTAGCGCCGAAGGCCTGCATGATTGAATCAGCAACATGAATGATTTCAGAGTCGGCTTCAACGGAGGCAACTCCGAAGAGATCAACATTCAGCTGCCAGTGTTCGCGGAGGCGTCCACGTTGTGGTCGCTCATAACGCCACAGATTCGGGATACTATACCAACGAAGTGGATATGGCAATTCTTGACGCTTAGCAGCTACCATGCGGCTAACCGTTGGGGTCATTTCGGGTCGGATAGCCACCTCGCGGTCGCCACGATCTATAAATGCATAGGTCTGCTCGCTGACAATTTCCTCGCCTGATTTTGCCCTATACAGATCGAGCGGCTCAAGCAGTGGCGCATCGTACTCTTCATAGCCGTAGCCCTCTACTGCTTTGCGCATAATGTTGAAGAGATACTTCTGAAAACGCTTGTCTTCAGGATAAAAATCTCTGGCGCCCTTATAGGGTTGTGTCGAAAGTGGCATGATTGTCACTATTATATAGAAAATGTCGATGTAACAACAGTTCCCGACGTAGAGATTGCATACTGCGCTATTAATGAGCATAATGAATCTCAGCAAGTTTTAAGGAGTTTTAACGTGGCTAAGAAAAAAGTGGCAGAATTGACCGGTGCTTTCGAACTGTTTTCTAAAAGTTCAGCTCTCGTGCAGAAAAATATCCCGACCTTCGCGGTCGTCTACTTATTGCCGTTCCTCATCAATCTTGCTTCGCTTCGACGGACATGGGGTGGCAGTGACTCCAGCATTTCTTCATTCGGATTATTTTCTGGTCTGTCTAGTCTTTCTGGCGGCACTTTATTCGGCTTCGGACTAATCGCAGGCATCCTGGTATTTGCCGTCTGGCTAGTGGTCAACGCGCTGACTATCGGACTACTCAGCGAGACGGCTAAGGGCAAGAAGCCGCGCCTAGACGATCTGTGGGTTTTCGCCCGCAAATTCTGGTGGAAACTTTTTGTAATGTCGTTCTTAATCGCCATCATGACCATTGGCGGACTAATCTTATTAATTGTGCCGGGTTTGATTGTTATTCGTCGCTACTTCTTAGCACCATACGTCTTGGTTGATCAAGATGTCGGTATCTTAGAGGCTATGCGTCGTAGTGCTGCCATAAGCAAGCCACATTCCGGTTACATATGGAGCATCATCTTTGTTTCAGTACTTTTAGGCCTTCCTAGCATCATCCCTCTCGTTGGCTGGGCCATCTCATTCATCCTAGCAGTCCTATACTCAACAGCCCCTGCCCTCCGATACCAGGAATTAAAACATATCTCGCAAACTAACTAGTCGCCTCGTGCTGGGCAATATAATCACCGTACATCTCAGCGCCTATGGCAATCAACCCACGTAAGCCATCACGATATGCTTGCTGTACCAGTAGACGATATCCAGCAACTTTGACAGACCTAAAAAGTGAAAGGTTCGAATCAAGGCGTTGTCCACTTTGCGCCTCAATTTCGCCGTAGCGTTTCATTTTCGCAAACAATTCACCAAGGCTTACATAGGTAAAATGCTCGATATTACCGTTTAGCTTAGTAATTTCTTCGTCTTCAACGTCGGGCGTTTCATGTACTGGTCTTTCAGCTTGATACCGTACGCTGCTTTCAAGGGCTTTTATCTGCAGATTTCTGCTGAAGCGACCATACCGTAAGGGTTTGCTTTTATAGTAATTGCTTCTCCCGATCGAAGCCGCACGGATATCAGCAGCTGGGCTGAAATCGCTCAGGGAGATGACTCCTGTGTCATCCAATCGCTCATCAGCGTCGATCATAAATGTCCAGTCATTGCTAACTTTATCAAGGGCAAAATTTCGCTGTTGCGCCCAATCGTTATCAAGCGCCCGCTGCATTACAGTAGCTCCCATTTCATATGCGATTTGAGGGGTATCATCGTGGCTGTAGTCATCAACCACAATAACTTCATCGGCTATTGGTGTGATACTTTCGATGCAGGAACCGATGTGCGCTTGTTCATTACCAGCCAAGATAACAACAGAGTACATCATAAATTAATAATTACTATAACATGTTACTGATGGTTTAGCAATAGTGTGCTACCCAGTTTGTGTCGGGTTTATGACTGGTGCGGATGAAAGGACTTGAACCTTCACGCCTTTCGGCACTAGCTCCTAAGGCTAGCGTGTCTACCAATTCCACCACATCCGCACAACTGATGTATTTTACTGGTTTCGTCGATAAAAAACTAGTTGTGCGTCGCCATAATTTTGGTCTTTTACTTCTTCTAGGCTGTCCAGAAGCGGCGTCTCTTCGTGACCAGGCCATGATAGAACTAATAAACCGCCGTTCGTTCTGACATGCTTTGTAAGCTTTTGAAGTAGATTAATCTTTATATTGTCATAAGGCGGATCGAGCAGTACCAGGTCAAATGTCGCGTCAGGGTTATTATCTGACCAGCCGCTAGCATTAGCCTTTATGACCTTTATTGCTGTACCGACACCTAAGCTCGATGCGCTTCTCTCGATAGTTTCGGCTGCATGCCTCTCGGTATCGATCGCGATGACCGAAGCCGCACCACGACTCAAAGCTTCGAAGCCCAAAGCACCCGTACCGGCAAAAGCGTCCAGCACAGTCAGTCCTTCGATATCCCCGAGAGCATTGAACAGGCCGCCACGAGCTTTCTCGCTCATAGGGTGCGTTCTATGACCATGCGGAGCCTCGAACTGCCTGCCACCTAATGTGCCAGCTATTATCCTCATATGACTTCTTTAACGATACCGGCGTCCATCAGCGCCATATACCAGGCCATTGTAACAGTGTTGATTATGGATGGTACGAGCATCTGGCGAACTTCGACGGCAAGCTTGGTCGTCCAGCCTTTTCGCTGGTAGCGGTCGAACATGTCGTGCTGAGCAATATCACGCGCGGTGTGTTTGAACAGTGCAGCAATGCCCATATGCCTGGCATTTACAATATCTGCATGACTAGGTAACGTATTACTGAAACTCATGGGTGCTATAAGCGTAGCTACACCAATCTCAAATAACCCATGAGCAGTCATCAAACCGCGCGGACCCCACATCTTCCAGTTGTTCCGCATCTTTTCCGAGGTTGTTTCGCCAGGCAGTATAAGCTTCTCTTTGACTGAGGTGCGCGTCTCTTTGCCTTCTCCGCGCAGTTCGCCCAGCTTTTCTTCGTATGGGTAGTGATGGGCTGGTGTGAGACCGTCGACAATAGCATGGGCCAGCCACGCAGCTTCGAAGGCAGCACGCTCACGGTTACCCTCTTTAAGTTGCTGTACCAGTAGCTTGTAGTGGTCGTTTATCTGGTCAATAAGCTGCGTATCTGCGTCGTCGAAGGGCCGGTAATAATGCCAAGGCTCGTCCTTGGCTGGACTTTTACGCTTCAGCGCGTCAGGGCCGTTCTTGCCTTCAAAGTGCAAGATTGTACGAGCGCTCGGAAATGCGCGGTTGTCATGCAGTAGCTTAGCCAGGTTCCTACGGCAGACCCGGTCGATCTTCTGATGCGCTCCGATGACTCGGCCAGAAGCCAAAGTTAACGTTGTTCCTGAATACATAAATCCTTAATTTAGGTTTGTAACCGCGCGGAGTAGTTTTACTCTCTCTGACAGATAAGGATATTGTAACAGTTTCTCGCCTTTATCTATAAACTCTTGGGCGCTTGCCCGAGCAGTAGCGATTAGCTTGGTATCAGTAAGCTTGGCTATGCGCAGATCCAACGCACCATGTTGACTCGCGCCATAGATTGCGCCCGGACCACGCATCTCAAGATCAAGCTCGGCCAATTTGAAACCGTCAGCCGAACCTTCAAGCGCTCGAAGGCGTTTGCTGGGTGCGGAAGAATCGCTCATCATCAGATAACAGTAGCCCTGATATTGGCTGCGACCGACTCGACCACGCAACTGATGTATCTGGGCAAGCCCGAAACGATCAGCATTTTCTAGCAGCATGACCGTGGCGTTCGGTACATCAACGCCAACTTCTATGACTGTAGTCGAAACCAAGATATCAAGCTTGTGTGCAACAAACTGCTCCATAACACCGGTCTTATCTTCGCTTTTAAGTTTGCCGTGCAACAGGCCGACCTGGTAATTTGAAAATTCGTGCTGTATTTCCTTGAAAACTGTCTCAGCCGATTTAGCCCCTACAAAGTCTGATTCGCTAATTAACGGACAGACCACGAACGCCTGGCGCCCCTCAGCCAGCTGTTTCTCGACCTTGGCGTACAGCTGCTTGCGAGAATTCGGCGAGCAGATTTCAGTAATAATAGCCTTCCTTCCGCCCGGTTTGGCAGCAATGACAGAAATATCCATCTCCCCATACAGCGTCAATGCTAGACTCCGCGGAATCGGTGTAGCAGTCATATTGAGCACATGCAATGCATGGCCTGCCTTGGCTTGCAGCGCTTTGCGCTGTTCGACTCCGAAGCGATGCTGCTCATCGATGATAACTAAGCCAAGATTTTGCATATCGACTTTTTCCTGGATAAGCGCGTGCGTGCCGACGATAAAGCGGACATCACCAACTGCTATACGTTTTTGGGTTCGACTTTTATCAGCAGCCTTCAGACTGCCTACCAAGAGCCCGACTTGATTCTGATAGCCGAGCGGTTCCAACAGCTTGTAAACTGTTTCGGCATGCTGCCGTGCCAAAAGCTCAGTGGGCGCCATAAGCGCTACCTGATAGCCCTGCTCTATGGCCATGAGAGCCGACATAACTGCAACAACCGTCTTTCCAGAGCCTACATCGCCTTCGAGCAGGCGGTTCATCGGCTGGTTCTTTTGAATGTCTAGATATATCTGCCAGACTGCTTTGCGCTGCTCATCGGTTAGCTTGAATGGCAACCGCGCTACAAAATCTTTAGCCAGTTGCTCGTTAAATGGGATGGCCAAGGCTTTTTCCAGATTCAGCTCATATTTGTTTAGCAAGCCGGCCAAGGTCAGCGCAAAAACCTCCTCGAAGCCAAGGCGTTTGCGTGCCGCATCCAAATGCTCATCGTCTTTAGGAAAATGAATGGCGAACAACGCATCTTTGTAACTGATCAGTTCTTGTTGTTTGGTTATCCATGTAGGCAGGTTTTCGGTAAGTTCATTAATCATTGGCGCCACTTCTCGCAAAAGCTTGCGAATCTGCATGGATTTAAGACCCTTGGCTTCTCTATATATGGGGATGATTCGCGCTGTATTGACCGGAAAATCGCTGGCCAGCTCCATCGAAGGGTTCATGATAGACAGCCGCTGACTACTGAGCTCGAACTGCCCGGATATGAAGTACGTAGTATCTGGACGGATTGCTCCTGCACGGTAGGGCTGGTTGAACCACACTAAGCGTACGCTGCCGGTTTCGTCTGATGCGACAGCTTCAGTGATGTGAAGGCCCCGGCGAACATAACGGCCGCGCACTTGTTTGACGACGGCCTGGATACTAACCACGCCAGGCTTGATAGATTCTATCTGCTGAAGGTTCGAATAATCATCATAACGACGCGGGTAATAATCAAGCAGATCGGCGACCGTATGGATACCAAGGCTGTCGAATTTCTTCGCTAACTCCGTTCCGACGCCCTTTACCTCAGTCAGCGGACTTGATAATGTCATAGGTTTCAGTATATAGAATACTAGCTGATTTCGTCAGCGACGGGAATGCTGTCCATATCGCTAGAAGCGTCAGCCTGGAAGGACGAGATGGAATCATCTGTTTGAAAGTGCCGATCGAAGATTGACATGAATCTTTCGTGAAATTCTGACGCCAGCTCTATGGCCGCTGGGTCAAATCGCTTATTGTCGTTAAGGCTTTCCATCATTTACTTCCCTTGCTAGACTTTTTGATCAAAAAGAATACGCTCGGCCCGAAATAAGTACGAGCTAATGATGGCTGAAGCAGTTTCTCGACAGATAGCATGACTGATTGGGGGACATACTTTTTGATGGTCGTCGAGCGGAGATTAGAGACAGATAGAACTTTTTCAACTTTAAAGCCAGCTTTTTGGAGCTGTTCGATAACAGTCTTGGGATTGTGGTTGACGAATGGGATCTCTTCTTCGCGCTTATTCTGCTCAGAACGGATGTCGACTGGCTGAGCCGGGATACTTTTGCCTTTTAGGGCGTATCGTACGCGGTTGCGGCCATGCGCATTATTCGCCAATTCTAGGATAAATCTGCCGTCATCAGCCAAAACGCGGTGGATCTCGGTAAATTCAGGCATCGGGTCTGGCAAGTGATGCATGACGCGGATCATGGTCAACAGCTCGATACTGCCATCTTTGAATTTCAAATCATCAGCTTGCAGCAGTTTGCGATCAATCTCGGGATGCTCTTTTAGGAAGTCCTTCGCGATATCCAGCTGCTGTTGGCTGGGTTCTGCTAGGGTCACCTTATCGGCGAAATCCTCAAGGAAGATACAGAGCCGCCCGAAGCCACCGCCAACATCTACAGCTGTCTTGAAGTGCTTGGTTTTGAGCAGTCTGGCAATAGCCAGCTCTTCAGCTGCATTCTCATAATCCCGTCCATCCCAATACTTCAGGTAGTTGTGTTTGGGGTCGTTATATTGGTCTGCCTTACGATATGTTTTCGCCATGTCTGAAAAGTATATCCTATTTCTTAATCAATAATCCGATTTTATTCTTGCCTCGCTTAACAAGCGCGAAGTGCGGTGCGGACTGGTCGCCAATATGATGCACAAAGTCTGTTTCCAACAGTTCCTGTGTAGTTGGTGGCAATTTGATGCCATTTATCGATATGCCTCCTTGCTGAACAAAGTTGCGTGCTTCTGTCTTTGAAGAGGCTAGTCCAAGCGAAACGATCTCCGTAACGATATCCGCACCGCTGTGGACTTCAAGGAATGGTAATTCCTTTTTCATATCTTCAATTTCGTGGTGACTCAACACATCGAGATTGCTCTGCTGAAAGATGGCCTCAGTAATCTTCTCGACCCGTTCCAGCCGCTCAGCGCCATGTACAAGATGGGTTACTTCTTGGGCAAGTCTGCGCTGAGCATAGCGTTTACTAGGGTCCTCTTTGAACTCTTCCATGATTTTATCAATCTGTTTCTTGTCCAGTTCGGTATAAATCTTCAGATAATCTTCTACTCCTTCGTCACCAATATTCAGCCAGAACTGATAGAACCGATACGGACTTGTCTTATCGGCATCGAGCCAGATAGCGCCTTCTTCACTTTTGCCAAATTTTTTACCGGTACTCTTATTTATGATAAGTGGCATCGTCAAAGCATGTACTTCTTTGCCTTCTACACGCCTGACTAGTTCAATACCAGAGATAGCATTACCCCATTGGTCGCTGCCAGCTAGCTGCAGCTCAACACCGTATTTCTGATAGAGGTGCAAGAAATCATAGCCCTGCAAAAGTGTGTAGCTGAATTCTGTGTAGCTGATTCCCGAGCCCTTCTCACCCATGCGGTTCGCGATATAATCGCGCTGAACGAGGGGCGTCATACTAAAGTGCTTGCCGACATCTCGAAGGAATTCAAGAACATCCATACTCTTAAACCAATCGAGATTATTGACCATGTGTACTTCACTGGCGACAAGCGACTCAATCTGCTGCTTTACTTTACGCACATTTCGAGAAATAGTTTGCTCGTCCTGGAGCACGCGTTCGCTGTCTTTCCCTCCGGGATCGCCAATCAAGCTGGTGGCACCACCAGCTAACAAAATAGCTTTTGAGCCATGTCTGAGGAAAAGCTTGTCCAGCATTACGGCCGCTAAGTTGCCAACCGTCAACGAATCGACCGACGCATCGTAGCCGTGATAAAAGATCCACTTATCTTTATCAAGCTGAGCTAAATCTGTCAGAGTAGTCTGATTGTTGAATCCGCGCCAGGCCAATTCTTCGGAAAGTTTCATTTCTGCCATGTCCTTAAGAGTATAGCGCAACACCTACATCTGCTTCTAGTACTCATGGATTTCTCAGCTATTTTATGCATGCTGTATCTACACGATGTTTGCTATAATGTTGCTTATCCCTATATGGAGTTGATGAGATAAAGATGAGCCCTGATAAACGCCCGACTGGCCGCAAAGGCAGCAAGGTTGGTAAGAATAAATACGTCACTAAAAGCGGCAATGTTATTAAAGTACCGACGACAATGACACAGCGATGGGTCAATCGCAAAGATGGTCGCCAGAAACGCAAAGCCGAACGATTGGCCGGCCTACCCAAGAACCCAGTCAAGCGCACGTTATACCGTCTCCAACCAAAGCGTATGTATCACTACTGGTTCAGTCGTGAGGGTGGCATCATGGCGCTTAAGATCCTTGGTATCGGTTTTGCAGCGGCCTTCGTAATATTGGTCGGTGTATTTGCTTATTTCAGAAAAGACCTACCAAACTTGAAGGATATCTCTGGTGGCAACATCGGCGGCAGCATCAGCTACTATGATCGGACTGGCCAGACCCTACTATGGGAAGACTACGATGCCGTGAAGCGCATCCCAGTCACGAACGACAATATGTCTAATTATGTGAAAATGGCTACCGTAGCTGTCGAGGACAAAGACTTCTTCAAACACGGCGGCTTTGATGTCCGGGGTATCTTGAGAGCTGGCGTGAATGATGCTATCGGTAAGGGCGGTACCCAAGGAGGCTCAACCATCACCCAGCAGCTCGTGAAGCTGACACAGAACTGGACCGACCAGCGCACCATTACAAGGAAGGTCAAAGAACTTATCCTGGCTGTTGAACTTGAACGAAATTATTCAAAACAAGACATCTTAGTTGGGTATCTGAATGCCGCACCGTACGGCAACATTGAGTACGGCGTCCAAGCGGCCTCGGCTGATTATTTCCATAAAGATGCTAAAGATCTGACTCTCGATGAAGCGGCCTTTCTGGCTGCCATACCTAAATCACCGTCCTATTATTCACCTTATGGTTCGATATATAAACAAGATCCGACCACTGCAAGCCAAGACCTTGTCAGTCGACAGCATTATGTCCTCGACCAAATGGCCGCGCAGGGTATGATTAAGCAATCCGACGCTGATGCAGCAAAGAAAGTCGACACGTTGGCAAAGGTCCAACCACAACAGAATAAATACGCCGGCATCAAAGCACCTTATTTCGTGACTACAGCAAAGAAAGAAGTAGAAACCCGCTGCTCGACCACCGTTAAATGTGGGGGCTGGAAAGTTATCACGACACTTGATCTGAGCTTGCAGACCAAGGCCGAGCAGCTGGTCGCTGACAATCTTAAGAATGTTAAGCGCTATGGCGCTGACAATGAAGCCGTAGTGACTGAGGATGTACAGACCGGACAGATTGTTTCTCAGGTAGGCGGTGTCGATTTCTTTAACACAGATTTCGGCCAGAACAACTTCGCATCGGGCATCAAGCTTCCGCCGGGTTCCAGTTTCAAGCCCTACGACTACACAACATTCATCGACAACAATACCAATGTTGGGGCTGGTTCGGTGCTCTATGACACCGAAGGACCATTACCAGGCTATCCTTGTACCAACAAAGCTTTGCCAAAAAACGGGGGAAACTGTCTCAAGGACTATGACTTCCTGACGCCCGGTCCACTTACACTACGTTATGCATTGGGTGGATCCAGAAATATACCGGCCGTCAAAGCAATGCTCTCCGCCGTACCGAATGATACGAGCGATGGCAAAGTGAACTCAGTCAATAAGGTCATTAGCACCGCGACAGCCATGATGGACGACCCTAACGTCAACGGCAATACTTATAACTGTTACAGTGACGAAGGACTGACGCAGACTACACAGTGTTACGGCGCCGCTGCCATCGGTGATGGCGCATACCTGCACCTCGACGACCACGTCAACGGTCTTTCCACACTTGCACGCCTCGGGAATGCCATACCAAAGACATATATCTTAAAGATTTCTGATGCCGCCAATAAGACGCTCTACGAATACAAGCAGCCCAAAGGCAAACAAGTCGTCAAACCAGATTCCGCTTACATAGTGGATGACATGGCTAGCGACCCCAACGCCAGCTACCTGCCCGGTAGCTGTACCGCTACCAGCTGTACCGCGCTAAAGAATGGCGGCTATAAATTCCATCGCTATAACGGTTGGGACTTCGCCATCAAGACTGGAACCACGAACGACGGTTACGACGGTCTTATGACCAGCTGGTCGCCAAAATATGCTGTCGTATCATGGGTCGGAAACCACACCCGACATGTCACGCTGTCCACATCCATGGAGGTGCTGACTGAGCCGTTGACTCGAGGCATGATGGAGGCCGCCCATGCGAATCTCAAGCCAGAAACGTGGGTCAAACCATCTGGAGTGAAATTAGCGCCGGCATTCGTAGTCCATAATCATATCCACTACGGTGACGTAGAGCCAAGCCCGACCAATGATCTCTTCCCAAGCTGGTACCAGCCAAAGACCGCCTCAAACACATCACAGACACTAGACAAGGTTTCCGGAAAGCTCGCTACGAGCTGTACCCCTGAAGCAGCGAAGAATAATCAGACAAATAGTAATGCGGCATCCTGGAACGTCGACATCTTTGTCGGTGGCGTAGCGAGCAATGGCAGTATCGTTAATTCTTCGGTCGGTAACGATGACGTGCATAGTTGTGACGATGCTAAGCCAAGTATCACCGTAACTTCTGCGGATGGCGGCTCGTGTACCGTCGGCCAGCCATGTAGTTTCACCGTTACTGCTACGGGTGGAACACACCCCTTGTCTGATTCGAACCGTTCGCAATTCCAAGGCAGCATAACCCTGCTTTCTAACGGGCAAAGTATCGGCTCAGCAGCAATACCGTTCGATTCGGGAGATGTCTACTCGACCACCATAACGTATACTCCAAATGCGGCGGGCACCTTCAATATCTCCGCCAATGTCTCCGACAGCGTGCTCTATGGTGGTAGTAGCGACAGTATTTCAGTCACAGTGAATGGAGCAGCTGTCCCAACTCCCGCATTAACATTATCTGGAAATCGAGCAGGAAATAAGGTTACCTTTACTTGGTCTGGCGGTTCGGGTTCACCGGTAACCATTTACCGCGCAAGCAATAATACATCTGTATGTAATAATAGTGGCGGCACTTGCAGTAATACTTCTCCTGCCAATAGCTCAAATCAAGGCTATTACGCTAAAGATAACGATGGAAACGTATCAAATACAATTACTATCTAGTCTTTTTCTAAAAATTGGTTGAGAGCAGTTCGGATATCAAGCACACCATATAGCCCATTCGGCTTCTTGCCGGTGCGTAAGACCGGTCCGATCGCACCATCGAAACCGAGCTTCTTAGCTTCTGCTACCCGCTTTTCCGCAAACGGCACATGGCGGACTTCACCAGATAGACCAACCTCTCCGAAGACAGCCGCGTTTTTCTTAAGCTGCATACCTCTAGCAGCTGAGGCAATAGCCATACAGACGGCAAGGTCAGCCGCCGGCTCAGTTATGCGAATCCCGCCGACTATATTGATATAAATGTCGTACTCCGCGAGGTTAAGCTTGGTGCGTCGCTCTAGCATCGCGACCAAAAGATTGAGCCGATTAAGATCCATTCCACTGGCAGCCCGCTTCGGATAACCGAAACTGGTGCGGTTCACGAGCGCCTGGACTTCTACCAGTAGCGGCCTTGTTCCTTCCATGGTCGCTAACACTACCGAACCGTCGCTCGCCTGCCGCTCTGCCAGGAGTGCGGCTGATGGATTATCGACGGTCTGCATACCGCTGTCAGTCATCTCAAAGATGCCTGTTTCATTCGTCGAACCATACCGGTTCTTTATACCGCGAAGAAGCTTGAAACCCCCATAGCGGTCACCCTCCAGCTGCAAGACAACGTCCACGAGATGTTCAAGCACTTTCGGTCCGGCTATTGATCCCTCCTTCGTCACATGCCCGACGAGTACTAATGCGGTACCAGTCTGCTTGGCGGCCGCAGTTAGGAGCTGGGTACTGTTAGTAATTTGGCTAATGTTGCCGGCTGCCGAACTGATGCCGTTGGCTGTCACGGTCTGGATCGAGTCAACAATGACAAGTTTATATATGCCAGAGCTTATTGTTGCTGCAATGTCATCGGCACTGTTTGAGGTAACGATGTTGAGCTTGCTTTTACCTGCACCAAGCCGTTGAGCGCGCAGACCGACTTGATGCGCAGATTCTTCGCCGCTGACATACAAGACTTCTTGCTTGGTTGCCACTGCGTCGGCCAGCTGGAGCAACAAAGTGCTCTTGCCGATTCCTGGCTGTCCGGCAATTAAGTTGACGCTACCTACAACAAAACCGCCGCCCATGACTTTATCGACTTCTTCAATTCCTGTTGCAATCCTCGACAATGTATCAGCCTTGGCAAGCTTGGAGGCTGCTTCTGGCTTCAGGGCGTGGCCATTAGCGGCCCTAGTGGCTTTTCCGGGTTCAATAATGAGCTGTTCCTGAAGCGTGTTCCATTCTCCACAGACATGACAACGCCCAGACCACGTCGCTGATTGTGCGCCGCAGTTACTACATACATATTGAACTGAATTCCTCTTTGCCATCTACCTTTAGTTTAGCAGAATTCATTGCGCCGCTTGAGTCGGAAGACTGCTATTTATCGACTGGTATAATTGCTTTTCTTCCAGGGCAATGGCGTTTCTTTTATCGAGGAGCGAGTTGAACTGATTTATCTGATTGTTAACCGTCTGGAGTAAAGCGTTGTACTGGTTGACGTTAGCATTATAGGCTTCGACCTGCGATGCATCATTGCTACGCTCTACCTGTGTGCGCGTACTATTGAGTTCATCGCCCTGGTTCTTTAGATCATTCTCTTTCTGTTCAATGTCAGCCTTGAGCGATTTCAACTGCGCGTCATACTGAGCTATTTGTGCTTCCCGCCCAGTGAATGCCTGCTGGTACTGTGTAGCGAACGCCACAACTTGCTGCCGATTGGTGAAATACTGTGTGTAATACGCCTCCAAACCAGGTGGCAGATTTGCAACCTCGGTCCCAAATATCGAGTGCATCTCATTAACCAGATCATTCGGTTCGGTCTTTCTGTAAGCGTCGATGGTGTCTTTAACGCGCTTGTCTTGCAAACCGTTAGTATAGAAATCCTGTAGCATAGCATCTACTTTACTGCGCTCGCCGGTACTGAGACGCTCATAAGCGCCATGAAGCATCTCATGAGCCGCGGTCACTTGCTGGACACCGTTTAGCTGAGCATCGGTGACATCGTACACAAAGATACCCGTCTCGTGGTCATGATAACAGCCCAGGATGATGGTTTGCTCTCCGCCGTTATTCGGACAGCTGGTATTAAAAGCATCCCTACTTTGAATCTCGGGACGATTGACGTAGAACAGACGACGCGAAGAAGCAGTCATGGTTGTCTGGTCGGCCAAAGAGACTACTGCGAGAGGCGGCGTGTAATCTCGTAGCCGAGCCCAATCATAGAGCGCGTTGCGATGCGTCCAAACAAGTGCGAACACGCCAACTAATAGGAGAGTTGTAACAAGGCTGGCGATTCTACTTGAACGCTGCATCTGGCCTCTAGTATACCGCGTTATTCTGAGACTGCGGTGTATGCCAGCTGGCTATTCTTCAGTCCCACCTGAACGATATGGCCTTTATCATATTTGTTGTCGAGCATCTCAAGCGCTATGTGATCTTCGATAGTGTCTTGGAGCATTCGTCGGAGAGGCCGTACGCCGTTGAGTGCATCGTATCCCTCTTCAAGAATATGCTGTTTTGCCGATGGAGTAACTTCCAAACCGATGCCATGCTTGATAAGACGCTGCCGCAGTTCATCAATCTGCAGATCGAGGATACGCAGCGCATCCTTCTTGGTCAGCGCCCTAAAGACTATAGTCTTGTCGATACGGTTGAGCAGTTCGGGGCGCATCATCTTCTTCAACTCATCTTGTACTTTGCTCTTATTACGCGCATGGAGCGCATCTAGGTCTTTCAGTTCATCTGGACTGGTGGCCTGGAAACCGAAACCGGCTTCTTTTTGGAGTTTCTGTGCACCAAGATTACTGGTCATGATAACAATGGTATTAGTAAAGTCAATCTTGCGGCCTTTCGCGTCTGTCAGGACGCCGTCTTCCAATATCTGGAGCAACATATTGAAGACTTCTGGGTGAGCCTTTTCAATCTCATCAAACAACACCAGGCTGTATGGCTGTCGTCGAATCTTGTCGGTTAGCTGACCGCCGTCATCGTAGCCAACATAACCGGCTGGGGCGCCAACAAGCCTAGCGACCGTGTGATGCTCGCCGAATTCACTCATGTCGATCTTGACTAACGCGTCGCTGCTCCCAAAAAATTCCCGTGCCAAAACTCGAGCCAGCTCTGTCTTTCCGACGCCAGTCGGACCAAGGAAAATAAATGAACCAATCGGCCGCGTACCGCTAGAAATACCCATACGGTTGCGTCGTATCGCCCTAGAAACAGCAGTGACAGCTTCATCCTGACCAATAACATATTTGCCTATGGTTTTTTCAAGATTAATCAGATACTTCGCTTCGGAACGGATAACCTTGCTCACCGGTACGCCGGTCATGCGAGCCACTACATCAGCTACGTCTTCGCTGGTCATAGTCAGTTTATTGACAGCCTTTCCGCTGCTTTCAAGCTTCTTCAGCTCGGCATGGATCTGGCTGGCACGCTGTTTGTACTGCGCTGCCCGCTCATAGTTCTCGGCATCGACAGCATCTTCAATACGGCTGTTCACCAGCTTCAGTTCTTTCTTCAGTTTGCGAACCTCTGGAGGCGTCTTGCCCTTATCGACACGCAAGTATGCGGCAGTTTCATCTAATAAATCTATAGCTTTATCTGGCATGAATCGGTCATTGATATACCGTTTTGCCAAAGTCACGGTGTCATCCAGAACTTCATCTGAGACTTTAACGTTATGGAAAGCTTCGTAATGCTTACGCAGGCCTTTCAGTATGGCCAGAGTCTCCGGTATGTTGGTTTCAGGAACTTGAATCGGCTGGAAGCGTCGCTCCAGTGCAGCGTCCTTTTCGACATGTTTAGTATATTCAACTGTTGTCGTGGCACCGATGACGCGGATACGTCCGCGAGCTAGTGCCGGCTTCAAGATGTTGCCAGCGTCCATTGCACCCTCAGCAGCGCCCGCACCAACGATCAGATGCATCTCATCGATAAAAACGATGGTTTTCTTATCATTCTCAAGCTCCGTCATGACCTTCTTGAGCCGTTCCTCAAACTCGCCACGATATTTGGTACCGGCAATCATGCCGGCTAAGTCGAGCATAACGATACGCTTATCGATCAGGCTATCTGGCACATCTTCAGCGATGATACGCTGAGCAAGACCTTCCACGATAGCTGTCTTGCCGACGCCAGGCTCACCAATCAGTACTGGATTATTCTTGGTGCGCCGATTCAGAATAGTGATGACGCGACGAATCTGTGGTTCACGACCAACGACTGGATCCAGCTTGCCGGACTTTGCCTCGGCAGTCAGATCAGTGCCATAAAAGTCCAGTGCAGTCTTACGCTTCTTGGCACGTGAGCGTGAGCCGCCATTGCCACCTTGTTCTTCATATTGGTTGCGATTTAAGAACTGTTCAAGCTCATTGATTAGCTGATCGACATCGATGTTCATGTTGCGAAGCAGTTCGGTCGCCCGTGCATTCTTCTGTGTCAGGATACTGTAGAGAATGTGCTCGGTGCCACACATCTCTTGATTAAAGTCCTGTGAAACTTCGTAAGCCATCTTTAGCGTCAACTTGGCCGTTTCACTAAGGCCTTTGGCGCCCATATTTATAACCAGCGTCTTCGGTGTCAAATTCAAAGCTAATCGTGCGCGGTCAAGTGTGACACCAGCACCTTCTAAGATTTTGGCACCGATACTGCTGTCCTGCGCCAGTACGCCCAGCAACAGGTGTTCGGTACCGATATATGCGCTGCCGAAGCCTTGTGCGATAGCATTGGCATGCTTCAAGCTGGACTGCGCATTGTCAGTCAAGTGATTTATAAATTCCTGAAAGTCAGGACTTTGTGGCATCAATCTATTTTCCTACCCTTCAGCGAAAGTTTTAGAATCCGCTACATCCATTATAGCAATTAGCACTCGCAGGTCAAGAGTGCTAATTTAGTTTGTTGGCAATGTTACTTGGCGTGCTTGAAACGATGTTTCCCTACATATATTGCAGCAGAGATTGCAAGTCCCGCTAAGGCGGTGGTCACGGCGCCAGCTCGGATAAAGAACGCGTTAAATGGTTCAAGTTCAGTATACCCTTCCTCCCACGCACGCCTTTCTGCTGCTTCTTGCCCGTCCATACACCTCAGTCGATTAGTTGTGGCATTGAACTTGAACATATCGCTTAGATAATCACGACTGTCGTCGGGCCTTTCAGACATTCGACTAAACATGGCATCGACTGTAGCAGCGATACTGTCGGGCATTTTGGGCGCTATCTCGTCCGCAGCGAGCGCTTGGTTGATACTTTCTACCATATCCACCCCGACTGATTTAGGTGACATTTTATTCCTTTTCGGTGCCGTGTTCTTCTATTGCTTCAATCAGGGAGCTTTCCAGCTGTTCTTTCTTCTTTAGTTTCGGTGCACCCTTAGGTTTTGCAATCTCCGGTGCTGCTTCTACGACTGCCGGAGCAGCGTCAGCTGAAACGATGTCGATATCGAGACCGGTTAGTTTGCTGGCTAAACGGACGTTCTGTCCGTTCTTGCCGATGGCGATACTGAGCTGATCTTCTGGTACGGTCACAACAGCTTTGTTGGCTTTATCGTCGATCTTGACGCTCGTAACCTGTGTAGGGCTCAGGGCATTAGTGATATAGG
>Ga0265327_10002517_pt1 | contig 19136 bp, 12 predicted proteins | sample 41621metaG_FD_202089 | JGI IMG/M metagenome (GOLD analysis project Ga0265327, IMG submission 202089) | Rhizosphere microbial communities from Carex aquatilis grown in University of Washington, Seatle, WA, United States - 4-16-21 metaG | ecosystem: Host-associated > Plants > Roots > Rhizosphere...
GAGAGCGTCAGCCATTGCTCCCACCGCTCCTGCCACGCCGCATCAATCTCCTTTGTGATCTTGTCGCGCTGCTCGGCATTCAGGCACAGGATCGGGTCAAGACGCGCCACGACATTCAGGATCGCGGCCCGCTTGCGCAAGGCGGCCCGGTCTGCCGTATCCGCCTCGAACTTCATCATCTGCTCCGCCGTCAACGCGTCCTTCAGCGCCTTTTTCAGGGCATCGCGGATCTGACGCCGTGGATCGGCCGGTGTTTCGCGAATGCCCTGCATCGGCGCCTGCAATTCGGCCATCCGCAAGGCGGTCTCTTTCAAGGCCGCTTCTCCAGCCGCCTTGATCTTCGGACGTTTCTCTTTCGGCAGGTCACAGCGATTCTTGATGAACTTCAGTTCCGCAACCAGGATCGGTCGATACTGTTGCGTGAAATGGGGAATCCACTGCTGGACCTGTGGATTGTTCTGTTCAACAGCGGTCAGGTCGAAGTCATCCTTCAACGCCTCATCAAACGGCAGAGCGAATGGCTCAATCTCGATGGCCACGGCCGCCCCTTTTGGCTTACGCAGCGGCTCGATCTTCACCTGTTGCTGTGGCTTTTTTGCCGGCGCCGCCACGGGGACGGCAAAGTCAAGCACATCGGCCTCGATCAATACAGCCGCCGGCGCAACTTGCACCTGAATGACCCGCCGAACTTCCACCTTCGGCTCATCCGTCCACCCCAGCAGCGGGATCAAGAGCAGGCCGGCCATTGCGGCCGGCCCCATGTCGCGAATAGGACTCTTCATTTACTTTGCACCGTCCTTTTCGAGACGATTGAAGTACTCATCCAAACCCGCCCGGAATTCCTCGGGCAGTGGCGTTCCAGATTCGCCGGTCGCCTGCGAGATCCCTCGATCTTCGCGAACTTCCTTTTCATTCACGCCGGATCCAATCAAGGCGATGGCCGCATCGTTCGTCGTGCCGCCGCCACCACCGCCAGGAGCAGAACCACCACCGCCGCCCCCCTTCGGATTGATCCGCTTGGATTGCAGCAGCAGTTCGATTGCTTCCGTTTCCGCGGCAATTGCGGGTGCGCCGGTATCAGGACGATCCAGGATATCCGCCGCTTCGAGCATCACTGTCTCGACCTGATTCATCAGTGCGATCTCCTTGGCGAATTCGGTTTCGCCATCGGGAAGTTCCATGATTCGCACCGTCAACTTGGCAACTCGATCGGACAATTCATCCTGAACGGAACTGAGCTTGCCCGTTCGCTTCGCGTATTCTTCCTTGGACAACGCGGGGCGAGCCTGTTCCGCGACCCGAGTTTCCTCACGCAAATTCACTTCCGCTTCCAGAATGTGCATCGCTTCCAGGATGATTGATGGCGGCAGACTGCTCTTAGATTTGCAACCCGGGCACTTTCCGCATGAAGCGGGGTCCACCAGGTCATCAGCCCAGCGATCCATGGTGTCCGACCAGAACTCGGCCTGCGCCATCGAGATCCCGGTCTCGACGCGGACGTCATCGCTCAGTTGCCGCAGGCTGCCGACAGCATCCTGTTCACGCATCTCATCCAGCACCGTCTTGAATCGCTGGAATCGGCGGCGTTCGAAGTAGGCCTGCATGTCGTCCATGATGTTCGAGAGATCACCGCTGCTCTTGATTTCGAGCTTCGAGACCTCTTCCAGCGCCGGCTTCGCTGCTCCGCCGGATTTTCCCTTCTGGCCAAATGTTCCCCCGATTTGATCGTTGATCTTGCCGGCGATGACATACTGTTGTCGCGATGCGGCCTTCAACCGCTTCACCAGCGTGCTCCCTTCCAGGTTGGCAAGAACCTTGTTCAGTTCGTCCGCAATCTTGTCAAATTCGGCCAGCAGGTCCTGCTGGGCGGTGACCGCCTCATCCAGCTTTTCCGCTGCGGGGGGCGCTGGAGGCTTCTTGCCGCCACCGGCAATCGTGGTGACCGGAAGTGTCAGACGCGGTTTCGAGGAATTCTTGGAGGGTTCTTCTTCCTTGCCGTCGTCCTTCTTCAGCGGCTGCTGGGACGATTCGCGGTCTGCGATCGTGGGGACCGGAGGCTTTGGAGGTGATTCCGAGGGCTTTCCGGCACCGGAACGGGTGTCCTGAATATTTCCGGCCCCGGGGGCTGGCTTGGTGGGAGAATTGGCAGCGACTTGAGGCGCCTGTGACGCCTGCTTCAGCAGATCCGCCACGTTGGGCATCCGATTTCCAGAAATGTCCTTGAGAATCTGCAGCATCTCGGCCCATTTCTCAAGATGTCCAACCCCGAACTCGGGGTTGCGCATCGCCTGACGCACCAGTTCTTCACCGTTGCTGACCAGACCCGTCAGCCGCCGACCGTTGGCTCGTTCGGCAGCCGCCTGAGCTTCGATCCGCTGGCGAACTTCAGGCTTGTCCAGTTGTTCGGGACTCAGCATCCGCAATTCCTGGTTCGCATGATGCAACTGCATTTCGCGATCACGCACTTCCAGCGATTGTCGGTGCCACTTGCTCAGTTGCTCGGTAATCCAGATCGAATGTTGATCGGCATTCAGGACGTAAAGCAGGAAGGATGCGGAATAGACCCGTCCCCGTCCCGGGAAATAGTCTTCGACAAACAGTCGCACGTTGATGGGCTGGGGTTCAATCTCCAGCGTCTTCGCACAAAATGTCCCGGTGATTTCCAGCAGTTCCTTGTCATGTCCCCCTGCGGAAAGGATCCGTTCTCCCTTGGCCGGTTTGGAAACGGCGCCCTTGTCGGCCCCCTGCCACTCAATCCCGATCACCTTGATGCCAAAATCGTCCTGCGCCCGGACATGGAAGCTAAGCGTTTCCGAGTCCAGCACGATGCGATTGCGAGGCAAGTCATCACACGCCACCGTGGGGGCTTCGTCGTCACGCGCTGTCAGCGAAATCGTGAAGGCGTCCTGACCGCCCAGACCAAATTCATCCTTCCATTCGAACACCAGCTTGCGCGACGCATCAACCAGGATGGGTGAACTGACCACCGAAGCGTCCTGAACGGTCGCCTCCTGCCCATCGATTCGGGCACTGGACAGCTTGCGATTGGCCGTGATGGTGAAGGTGGCATGGCTGCCATTGACCAGTGAGACCGTGCCGCCGCGGATGTCCTTGTGGACAGACTGCGGACGCTGCAGGTATTCGGGAAGTCGGACATCGCTGACCACGGTCGCGATTTCCGGGCGCAACATCGGCTTTACGTGAACACGCTGCTTGGCATCCCCGATCTGCAGTGACAACCAGCTGGGGCTGATCTGGGCCGGCAGCGAAAAACTGTACTGGTTGTCGGTCAGTTCGGCGGTGACGGGAACCTGGGTTCCAACCTGCGCCGTCCCCTTGGTGGGACGCGACTGCGACGTCTCGAGCAAGGCGACGGAAATCGTCACAGGCTCACCGTGTGCCACAACCAGTTCTTCGGGCAGAGATTCAATCGCAGTGAACGTGAAGCGGGGAATCGATTGCCAGGGAGCCAGGAATCGCGCCCAGGCATTTGCGGCGGCAGCGGGGAACAGGCACAGCACGGCGACCGCCGCCACCGTTGGGACTCCCGCCATCCAGGCCCAGAACCGATGTCGCGGATTGGGAACTGCCGCCTGCAGATCGCGATGCCCCGTCTCCTTGGCGACCTGACCAATGGCGGCGACCACCAGCGCTCGGGAACGCTTCTGTTCGGACTCGCTCCGCACCAGTTCGATAATCCCCAGCAACTGATCGCCGATCAGGGGCATCGTCCGACTGACCAACCGGGCCAGTTGTTCCAACCGCCGATGGCACCAGATCCAGCGGTGCAGGTAGACCGGAACAAACGCACAGACTGTGACAGCAATCAGAAAGATTGCCATGCGGACCGGTGAGGGAGTATCGATCACTCGATCGAGCAGGAAGACCGTCAGGTACGAGACAATCACGCCGAAGATCGCGCCGCAGGCGGCTTCGATCGACTTGATCGTCCAGACTCGACGTCGAAAATTGTGCAGCTGAGTCTGTAACGACTCGGGCAATTTCAGACCGGTATCCGGCTGTTCGACGCTCATTTCGCGTTACTCCTTGAACGAAGACGACCGCAGTGACTGAACCAGCAGGGGTTCAATGGATCTGCCAGATTTTCAAATCAGGCCAATGACTTTTCGACCCACCCAGAATACGCCAAGCAAAACCACCAGCACCGACGCGATCGCCGGATGACACCAGAGTTGCACCCGTCGCACGGACGGGGGTGGCTCGGGCAATGCCGCCAGCGACTTGAGCACCTGTTCCAGTCGATCAATTCCAATCACTTGTCCGCGAGTGACGCGGGCAATTTCTTCCAGAACTTCTGGACGGGCCGCGCGCCCGATCCGTTCCACCGCGACTCCCTGCACAAAGAACGAAGCATCAAGTTTGGCTCCGGTCTGCTTGCACGTCAGCGTCACATCATGTCGTCCAGGTTCTTCCGCCGTGAAGCGCGAGGAAAACTCACCCCACTCATCACCCGTGGAAGTAAACCGCACCGTTTCGACCTTGCCCGAAGGGGTCACGATCCTGGCTGTGACATCCCCCTTTGGCAACGGCTCACCACTTCGTTCCATCACATTGGCACTCAACGCAATCGTCTGGCGGACCTGGGGCTGCTCGGGCGAATAGTACATTCGCATCGACTCACCCTTGGCCATATTGCGCTGATAGGCCATCCAGCGTACCACTTGTCCCCAAAAACGATAGTGGTATTTGTCTTCGACCCCTTTTCTCCAGCGCCAGGCCCCGTCCGTCCCCATGAATAAAACCTTGCCAGCCCCGAAGGTGCGCGTCGCCAAAAGTGGTAGTCGGCCAAACTCGTTCGAAACATCCTTGTGGACGCACAGCACTTCACAACCTGCCTTCGCCCGGATGACGGGCGCGTACCACTGGAACCCGGGAAGATCCTCCCAGACCTCAATGTTGTCCTCCTGGGTATCCGCCAGTTTCGTGAGCAGGCTGCGGCGTCCCAGTTCTGTCAATTCAAAGTGGCTGGCGGTTCTCGAACCCCAGCCTCCGGGCTGGGCGGGGTCCATCACAACAGGGCAAAGATCCTCCAAGTCCGTCTCAATTAATGACATCTGTCGTCCCTGCCATCCCGGCATGAAGACCAGACCGCTGGCCTGGTGCTCGACCAGCCCCTTCAACAACCGACAGTTTTCGGTGGTCAATTGACCGTCTTCCAATCCGACGTCCCCAATAAAGACGACGTCGTACTTGGAAAGTTCTTCCAATCCCGCGGGAAACTGTTTTATATAGTCCTTATTTCCCCCGCCGGACTTGGTCAGTCCCGGATGGAAGAGCAGGCACGAAACTTCCACTCCCGGATCGCGTGAGAGGGCATTTCGCAGGTACCGGTATTCCCAGCGCGGGACCGATTCCACGACCAGGACTCGCAGTTTTTCTTCGCGGATCGCAATCGGCGTCGTCAGCTTGTTGTTGTCCGCGAGGAGTTCATCCGAGTGACGTGGCACATCCAGGGTCAGCGTGTAATCCCCCACGGTCTTGGGTTTCCACATGATCCATTCACTCGTTCGCCCCATCGGCGCGACACGGATCTCTTTCTTGACTTCTTCCCCATCTGACGACTTGAGCGTGACCGTGGTGAGGTATTCCCGGGGAAGCGTGCTGTCGATCGTGAAGGGGATCCGCACTGACTTCCCCGCAATCCCGAAGGTTGGTGAATCGAGACTGAGCAGTTCAACGTCAGGCAGCCGCGACGAACTTCCCACGGGAACCGTGAAGACCGGGACATCTTTCAGACGAAGTGCTGCCGCCGCCAATACGGGGGCCGGCCCCTCATTCCAGTCGCCGTCCGAGGCCATGACAACCGCCCGCAGGTTCTTGAATCGCTGGGGCGCCGTTGCCAGCGGCTCATTCAAGTTCGTCCCCTGCGTCTGCACTTTCGGAGCATTTTCCGCGTCAGCCGGTTCCGTCGATTGAGTCGACGAGAACGGCTGAATTACGACGGTCATTTTTTCCTGCAGAGATTGCCAGAAGGCCTCATCCGTCAATTTCGCGATCGAATCCCGGCGGGTCATCAGCGATGCGGACGCGGACTCGGAACTGGGGACATCGCGTGTCTGCATGCTGGTCGAGTCATCCCAGAGCACGGCGATCGTCGGCTTTTCGGTCGGACGGTACTCTTCAACCCATTCCGGCTGGTTGAACAGCAACACGGCCACGCAGACCAGCACCAGGCGCAAGACTTCCAGCATCCCATAGTCGCGTCGATACCCGCTTCGCCGCCAGGCTTCGAAGCACAGTCCGGCGGTGACCAGGACGATCAGGATCGAGACGGCGATCGACCAGGGGAGCCACTGAAACGTCAATGAATGAACTGTCTTCATCGTGTCGGATTCCGTCATGCGGTTGCGGTCGCTTTCTGCGTGATTTTCGGCAGGCAAAGGACCGCTTCCAGAACCAGCGCCACCAGCATGGCTGTCAGGAACAGCCGCCAGATCTCCTGGATCAACGAACTCAGGCTGCCCGCCTGATCGTCAACGCGGACAAAACTCAATCCATGGAACAATTCCGAGACGCGTGAATCCGACAGGACCTTTGCCCCATCCTCCGCCAGCGGACGGTTCACAGCCAGCAGTCGATCCCCGCTGGTGTAGGCGCCTCGCTGGTACGCCGCCTCTGTCGACAGGCTCTGGTCCTCATCATTCAGACGACTCCAGTTGCTCGGGACTTCGTTCCCGGGTTGCCCGGCATCCAGTTGCTTCGCTTTGCTGAGGACGGCGGACCCCGCGGCGAGAGCACGCTGGACGAAGGCATACATGACGACTCCGCTGGTCGCGAGCGACGAATCGCGTGGTGACGGGGTCGTCGTCCAGAAGTAGGCGGCGCCACGTTCGGTCGGCGCCCGGGCCAGCAATGGGGCTCCGGCCGGAAGCATCGCAAGTGGAGTCGCATCGCCGGTCAGACCACAGTACTGACGGATTTCCAGTTGTCCGACGGGAAGCGCCGCACCGCTCAATGTCCGAGCCAGCAGGTCTTCATCGCCACGCCAGGATTCAATCGGGATCAGGTCAGTTCCTGTCACCCACGATTTCCATTTCATCCCGAAGATTTCTTCGTTGCCGGGATTTCGAGGGGGCAGGAAGACTGCCTGGCCACCCCGATTCACGAACGATTTCTGGATCAATTCGGCGGTATCGCCAGTCGGCAGCGACGCCTGCCATAACAACAGCGAAATCTGGTCCCATTCGACCGAGGCCAGTTGATCGGGCGCCACGGTTTCGACAGTGCACTGGACGGCGGGATCGGGCGAGATGGCCGCCGCCAGTTGCAACGGCCGCTCGGCCAGAGGTTCTTCGGCGACAATCACCGTGCGACGAGGGGGCGGGTTATCAAACGCGAAGTAGAAGTCATCATCCGCGGGGTTGGCATCGGCGGGAATCGAGAGGCGTCCCCATCCTCGTTCGCGACTCCGTTCGATCGGCAGACGATGCTCCTTGAAGTCGACAAACGACCCTGTCAGTTCGACGTTCATCACCGACCGGGCTCCGTCGACTTCGAATTGAACGGGGACCGTGACCTTGTCATCGCGCCCCGTCTGATCGCTGGCCAGCGGGCGGGAAACCCGGAACGAAATCAGCAATTCGGCACCATCGGTCGTCGCGTGACGACGGACTTCCGTGACGCGAATCGCCAGGTTTTCGGGGGCTGCCTGCGGATACGCGAGCAGATGGAATCGGACCCCTTGAGGCAATTCCAGAAATGCGTCCCGCAACGTCGACCAGCGACCGCTTTCCGACGTCCAGTCGTTTTCGCGAAGATCCGAGCAGATCCAGACCTCTGTCCGTCCCGCCTGGTTCTTCCGAATGTAATCATGAGCAGACTGCAGCAGCAGCGGCAGGTCCGCCGGAGAGCTGGCCGGGCCTGTGGCAGGAAGACTGAGCAATGCCTTGGGCGAGTCGAGTTCGATTGGTTGCAGCGTCGCGCTGTCGATCAGAACCCAGCGTCCGGAACCGAGGGTTTCGAGGGTCTGGACAAGCTGTTTCCGACCCGTTTCGAGCTTCGATTCGCCGGTCCCGGCTCCACGCTGCTGCATGCTCGGGGATCGATCCAGCAGAATGATGGTCGTATCGGCGCGAGTTCCCCCCGCCAGACCGAGCCAGCCACTGGCGAGCGGCCGCGCAATGGCAAACAACAGCGCCGCGATCGCGAGAGTTCGAAACAGCAGGATCAGCCATTGCCGCAACTGCGAATACCCGCGGGCCATCCGATGGGCGGCCAGCAGGAACATCATCGCGGCCCATTGGATTGTCTGAAACCGCCGCTGATTGATCAGGTGGATAATGATCGGCAACGCAATGATCGGCAGGCCGAACAGCAGCCATGGTTGCAGAAAACTCATCGCAACCCCTTTGCCTGAGCGCGGCTTACAAGGAACTTGACCAGAGCCTGCTCATAGTTTTCTTCGATGCTGATCCGCTGGTAGTCAATCGCCGATTCCACGACGATCTGCTTCAGCTGAGTCAGGTACTGATTCAGAGCTTTGTTGTATCGGTCGGCAATGTCATTGGGTTCGGCAAAGATCGCGGCGCCTCCTTCCATGTCCAGGAACCGCATCGGTCGCCGGAAATTGAAGTTCAGTTCCAGCGGGTCAAGCAGGTGAAATGCCGTCACGTCATGCCGCCGGAACCGCAGGTGCTGGAAACAGCTGCGCAGTTGCTCGGGTTCAATGAAGAAGTCGGACAGGATGATGATCAGCGCCCGTTGCCGAATCGTTTCCGCCAGTTCATGCAGGACCGTTGCGAGCTGAGTTTCACCCTTCGGCTGTGTCTGCTCCATCACATCCAGAACCAGCCGCAAGTGGGCGGCATTCCGTTTCGGGGGCAGGTTTCGAACCACTCCCTTGGCGACACAGGCGACCCCCACGGCATCTCCCTGCTGGCTGGCCAGGTAGCCGAGTGTCCCGGCGATTCGCCGCGCATACTCAATTTTGGTGACGCCGGTAGAGCCGAAGGCCATCGAGCCGCTGGTATCCAGCACAAAGCAGCATCGAAGATTCGTGTCCGCTTCAAACTCTTTGACGTAAAAGCGGTCTGAACGTCCATAGGCGCGCCAGTCGAGCCGCCGCAGGTCATCCCCGGGGACGTATTTTCGATACTCGGCAAATTCGACGCTGGATCCCCGATGGGGACTCGAATGCCTGCCCGAAACACTTCCCTGCATCGGTCGACGCGCGAAAAGTGGCAATCCGGCCAGGCGCGACAGCACGGCGGCGTCGATAAAGGAACGCGTCTGGCGATCTGCGAACATGGCAAGCCTTCAGGAAGTCATGACCATGATCCGGGAGCTGGACCGACCATTCGAGGATGGCCGCATCGAGGACTCCGAGTCCATGGCACCCAAGCCTTGTTACATCCTTTGGTGATCAGGAATCGGCTGCAGGGGAGCCCACACGAACCGTGCGGGCCGATCCCTGACGCCCATGTCCTGACGACAACGCCGACATTTCACCGTTCTTCGATCGTCTCGGCAATCAGCCGTTTGACAATCTGACGCGCGTCCAACCCTTCCGCCTGAGCCGCGAACGTGGTGATGACCCGGTGCGTCAACACCGGGATTGCCACTTCGTGGATATCTTCCAGACGGACCATGTAGCTTCCATGAAGAGCGGCCCGCGCCTTGGCTCCAAGGATCAGGAACTGGACAGCACGGGGTCCTGCCCCCCATGAGACCAGTGGCTTCAGCCAGGCTGGAGCCGTCGCCCCCTGTGGCCGGGTCTTGCGAACCAGCTTGGCGGCATACTCGTAAATATGGTCGGGAACGGGAATCCGCCGGACCAGGTGCTGATGCTCGACAATCTCTTCCGCCGTCATCAGGTGGTTCAGTTCCGGAAGCGCGTCGCCGGTGGTGGTCCGCGCAATCAGGATCTCTTCCGCCTCGGACGGATAATCGAGTTCGATGAGGAACATGAAGCGGTCCAGTTGCGCCTCGGGAAGTGGATAGGTTCCTTCCTGTTCGACCGGATTCTGAGTGGCCAGCACAAAGAACGGAGATTCCAGGCGGAACATCTTCCCGACGACGGTGACCTTCTGCTCCTGCATCGCTTCGAGCATCGCGGCCTGCGTCTTCGGGGGGGCGCGATTGATTTCATCCGCCAGGACAATGTTCGCAAACACCGGACCGCGGATGAATTGGAATTCGCGCCGCCCATCGGCGCCATCCTGCAGAATGTCCGTCCCGGTGATGTCCATCGGCATCAGGTCGGGAGTGAACTGAATGCGGCTGAAATGCAGCGACATCGTTTCCGCCAGCTTGCTGACCAGCAGCGTCTTGGCGAGACCCGGTACCCCCATCAGCAGCCCATGGCCGCGGGCGAACATGCAGATGGACAGGCGTTCGATGACGTCGTCCTGCCCGATGATGACTCGCGCCAATTCTTTTCTCAGCCGGCCATAGAGCTCGCGCAGTCGATCGATGGCCTGGACATCATTATCACTCAGATTCCCCACGTTCAGGGGACGGGATTCTTGCACCATGAAAAATTCCTCAGACGAAAGATTCCACAGACGACGGCTGAAACAAGTGTTCCAATGAATATCACAAGCCGGACAAGCCCAATCTTGAGCCGCAAACTTTCAAATTCAATGGAACCACAAAACGCCGCAGAACAACCGACGGGAACAATCAGACAGGAACACAACCTGAACGGTCACGAACAGATTCAACGACACTTGAGACATTCGGTCTATTTTCATACCATACCTTCAAGCTGGGCGAAACCCTTCAAGTTCAGAATCTTTTTTCAGGTCCCGATTTGCCTCGCGCCACCGTGTCGGATGACGTTCCGTTTCTCCGCGGGCCATGATGTGCAGTCGGTGCTTGCCCCTCCCTTGCGAATAGACCATTCCTTGAGAAGTCACATGAATCCATCGTTCGGGAATTCGTGGTGCCTGGTCCTTTCTTGCCTCATCGCCCTGGGTTTTCCCGGCAGCCCGTGTCGCGGCGAGGATCAACCGGTGAAAAAGGTCGTGAAAGGGGAGGCGGCTGATCCGGTCGCTGAAAAGCCTCCGGCGAAAGCGGTTGTCGCGCCCCCTGAAGCCGTCGTTCAGGCATTTGCCAAATCGGATCGAAACGGCGATCGCCAGTTGTCATTGGACGAATTCCTGGTCGATCGAGGCCCGGCGGAACCAGCCCGGCGAGATTTCCTGATCTTTGATCAGGATGGCGACAGTCACCTGAGCCTGGACGAGTTCTGGTCGGTTCCCCCTACTGTTCATCCCGAGGTGCGGGGGCCGCTCCCCGACCCGATGCAATTCCTCGTCGAGCATGTGCTCGTCTCCATCGACAAGCATATTGACTGGACGGATCCCCCCGCCGCCAAGGCCTTCACGACAGTGTTCTGGAAACGCTTCGAAAAGTTCTTCAAGCGGCCTGCGGACAGCGAAGCAGATCCGGATGGGGATGGATTTGTCACCCGCGACGAAGCCTGGCGTTTTCTCGAGATTCAGTTCGGGGTTCGTCGCTCCGATGGCAAACTGCTTCGATTGCCGGACGGTCGCGTCGTCAATTACATGCTGTATCTGCACGCGGATCTGAATCGGGACGACAAACTTGATAAGGCCGAGTTTGTCGACAGGTCCTACGGCGATGCCAACGTCGCCAAGCAGTTTGATGAAGTCAATGTCAACAAGGACGACGGCATCTCGTTCGACGAGTGGTGCCTGGTCCCCTGGCGCGGAGTGAATGATCCGGTCATGGAATTCCGCCAGATGGACAAGAACCTTGACGCGTTCGTCGATTCCCAGGAATTGATGGCGGGAACGCCGGAATGGAAGCATGGCTTTACGAAGTATGTCTTCCCCGGATTTGACTTGAATCGTGACGGCAAGTTGTCCTTGCCCGAGTATCGCATGTCGATGCCGGCCAACATGGTTCAGCACTGGCAGACAGTCCACGCGGATGCAGACGGCGACCGGGCTTTGTCGTTCAATGAATTCAAATTTGAATCACCCCTGTTTCCGATGCTTCGATTGATGTATTTCCAGCGACTCGATCTGGATTCCAACGGCTCGCTGGAGCCGAACGAGTGGTCTTTCACCGTCAAATCGGTGGATGAGTTCTTCGTGATGAATGAAGACGGAACCGGCTGGAAATCGTTCTTCAAGTTTGAAGGCCATCCCGCCTGCGGATCTCCGTCGGTTTCTCCGAACGGGAAACTGATAGCGTTTGACGCCTGGCCCCTCAAGCAGCAGGGGGGCTCGGCCCTGTACGTGATGCCCATCGAAGGAGGGGAACCGCGTGAGGTCGCGTCCGGGATGATGCCCAACTGGTCTGGAGACGGGAAGAGGCTGGCCTGTTCGCGCAGTTCCCCGGCCTATGGTGTCTGGTTGCTGGACCTGGAAGGAGACAATCACCTGCACGTCGGTCCGGGCTGGGGTGCGCAGGTCTCACCTGACGGTAACCGAATCGCCTATACGGAAGGGACGGCCCTGAAGGTCTACGATATTCCGACGAACAAGTTTCAGACCATCATCGAGGGGCCGATGAATCCGTACCAGCAGATCTTCTGGAATGCGGCCTGGTCGCCTGACGGCAAGCGACTTTGCTTTAAGGGCCTCAGAGGAGGCTCGATGGAAGTCGCGACCGTTAACATGACAGGGGACCAGCCGAAATTGACTGTTCACTTGTCCACGAAACTGAATGTCAACGCGGACTTCGCCTGGCACCCCGGCGGAAAGCGCGTGATTTTTTCGATGTTCTGTCCCGAACGAAATCACGTGCAGATGTATGAATTTGACCCCGACCAAAAGGATCCGCCGACCCTGGTGAAGGGGCAGGATGAACATCGCAACAACACGGACATGTGCTGGACGCCGGATGGCAAACGCCTGATTATCATCAGCGGCGACTATTGACTTGGATGAACTCGATTCGACGCGAGTCAGATTCCGCGGTTCGACGCATAAACAATCCAGGCTCCGGTGATCGCCAGGAAATACAGCAACCCGCCCAAGCAGACCGACCGCGACCGGCGCAAATCTGGATGGAGACGGCCGACTTTCAGGAGATATCCGACCCCGATGGATTCGCCGTCCTGCAGGGCTTGGAAAGTCACCTTCATCCAGTGCCAGAACACATACGGCATGGGAACAAACAGAAGTGTTTGAAGGGCGACGACAAGGATGAGGTTGGGCACTCCGAACGGCCGGGCGCCAAACGCCTTGATCAGTGTTTCCTGGACGGCAGAGTCGAGAAGCGTCAGGGAACATGTGATGTAGACGAGAGCCGACACCGCGACCGTCGACACGATCTGACGGCGAGAGGCCCCATTGCCCGGCCGAACGTTTTCCGTGTTCCAGAATTGACTTGCGGATTTCCAAAGCCCCCACAAACCTCCCAGGAAAAAAATGGCGCCAAACACGAGCGGCATCAGGAAGGGTGAGTAAACTCCGGGCTCAACAACAGCCGTTTCCGGCTTGGTGGGATCGTAGTAAACCGTCACCTGCTGTCCTGCTGGATAGCGTGACAGAATCGACTCTAATCGACCTTGCCCGCCGGGCGCGTCAAAGAGATCAAACGAGATCTGTCGGGATGAGTACGCCGTGCCTGCGACGGTGTAGGTGTATTGAACGAGTGGCTTTTTTTCGCGTCGACTGTCATCGATCCTTGAGCGAACAACGATTCCCTCGACCTGCGGCCAGTCTCGACTGTTTCGAACCTGTTGCAGTTTCCCCGCGTCCCACACGAAGATCGCAAGACCAGCCAAAACAAGTCCGACGCCACCGAGAACGCCAACAGTTGTTTCAAGGGATTTCGTCATCTCAGGATTGCACAAGGAAGTTCTGAAGTCGCCGAATCATCAAAGTCACTGGCCCGCAATGAACAGCGGGCGTTCGATCAACACACCCACACAGTGAACCGCCAGGGACCGCGAGTCAAGTTGATCGGCGGGGTGATACGAGGCGACCTGTCGAGTGGCCGTGCTTGAGGGCGGAGATCAGGTACCTTTACATGTCGCAGAGTTGCTTTCGTGCTCGATGTCACGAGTTCGATTGAGCACTCCCCCGCGCGCATGTCCACCCAAACCATTCTGGCGGAAGAAACAGGCTGATCAGCATTCCGATGAACAAGGAAAAGGCAATCAACTCTCCTCCCACAAGAACGGTCACGACGAAGCCTCCCGTTTCACTCACGATGTATTCAATCCCCGCATCGTCGCCGTTGACAGACAGCCCCATTAACTCCGCACCGGCCAGGGCCAGCATTCCGGCGATCAACTGAAGGATCGGGTACACCTGTGTGCACGCCACAACCACTCCCCCCAGGACTATCTGTCTCAGCGTGGCGGGCGAATAACGACACAGCAGCCAGCCTGCTGTGAGCAGCGACAGACATCCCATTCCGATCCCGATTCGCCCTCGCTCCGGTGTCATATCCAGACTGAAAGTCAACGGGATAATCAGGTTGAACATGAAGACAACGGGCCAGACGCAGAAACCGATCCAGTCCATGCTGGGAGATCGATGATCGTCTGGACCCGACACCGGAGTACTTGTCGCGGAAGGGGACTCCGTCATGTTGTTCGCCTCAACAATCCCGGCATCTTGGCCCGGGCAGAGAATTGTCGTTGCCGGTTTCTGCAATCCAGAGAACCAGCTAGAATTCCAGAAGTCTGACCGAACATGGAAACGTTTGATTCGACGGTATGCCGTCGAATTTCCTCCGGCAAAAGAGTTGGCGTTTGTGGCGATCGATCTTTCCAACAATAAACCAGTCCGGCAGCGTCAGACAAGACGGTTTCGATTCCTTTCCGTCGTCGCAATTGGCCTGATCACGGCAGGCGTCACCTCGGGTGTCATGTGGTATCAGCACGATCGGCCGTTGCAACGAATTGAAGCTGCGCTGGCATCCGGGGATCGGACGAGCGCTTTGAAAGGGGTTGGCGATTTCCTGAGACAGCATCCCGGCGACGTCAGGGCTCAGGTTTTACGAGCGAGAATCCTGGTCGAAACGGGTCAATTGACCGAGGCGCTGCGCGTCTTCCACACAACAGGGGCCTCGGAGATGGCCGACCTGCATGCCTGGGCAAAGGCTCATCTGCTCAGGCAGGAATGGTCGGATGCCCTTCCTGTGCTGGATCGGCTCTTGCAACTTAGCCCGGATGATCCAGACGCGCTGCACGAAATCACCGCGTGCCGGTCGTTCCTGGGACATACTCGCGAAGCCTTTGAAAGCGCCCGTCGGTTGGCTCAGATTCCCGGTCATGAAGCCCGGGCATGGCTGCAGATTGGGACACTGAATGAAAACCTGGGGAACGATCGATCCGCCATTGAGGCCTTTGAAAAAGTTCTGCAGTTTGAACCGGAGGGACGAGGATTGCAGGTGACACCTGCCGACTTCTTCGGGGAATTGGGCCGGGTCCTGCTGAAGGATGGCAATCCGCAACGGGCGAGAGAGATGTTCGAGCGGAGCTTGGAACTGAGTGACTCCGCAGAATTCCGCGGGCAACTCGGCCAGGCTCTACAACAACTGGGAGAAGAAGAACTCGCCGTTCAGAACTGGAAGCGAGCCGTCGAACTGGGGGCAAAACTGCGAGAGCCACGGGAAGCACTGGCTCAATATGCATTTCGACTCGGTCGATACCAGGAGGCTCGACAATGGCTCGAACCGATCCTGTCGCCAGGAACGCCCCCCAGCAGTTGCACCTACCTGATGCAGCGCATCTGCCTGGCCCAAGGCGACAAAAAGACTGCCCGCCACTGGCAGGAGCAGACCGAGTCCGTGCGAAAGCGTGAGAAGCTGCAGTCTGCCATCAACCACACGCTGATCGAATCGCCTGATTCGTTCTGGGCTCGAGCCATTCGCGCCTATCAGTTTGCGGAAGAGGGAAACTGGCGACAGGCGGGAGTCTTAACACAGCAACTGGTCGGCGAAGCGCCCCAGGAGCCGTTTGTTCGCGAACTGGCAACTTGCATCAGTCGCCGCGGCCCACTACCGTCATTAGACCTGCTTCCCGTACATCAGTTCTGAGCCTGGCCCGCTCACGTCCGAGAATTTCCGTCGACATGCTTCGATGAGGCCCGGTGACCAATTCACCCACCGTTTGACATCCTGTTCCGGTTCGAGGCGTCCGTGCGTTTCCGATTGTCCCTGGCCGTGCTGATCCTGATCGCGTTCGTCGTCGCGGCAGGCTGGCAGTACGCGCGTAACGAAGCGCGAAACCGGACCATTCATTCTGCAGCGACTGGGGATCCCGACGATCATCCCATGAGTCCTTCCGCCGTGACCACAAAAGTGGACGCCGGGATTGGCTCCGCATCGATTCATTTCACTCAGATGCAGTCGTCCAGCGGCATCGACTTTCGACATGAAACGGGCAATTCGACGGAACGTCCGTTTCCCGCCGTCAATGGCAGCGGGATTGCCGCTCTGGACTATGATCTCGACGGCCGGATGGATCTCTACTTCGCCACGGGACGGTCGTTTCCCCTGGAATCGCCAGACACCGGAACCGGGAATGGCCTGTTTCTAAATCGGGGAGGTTGGCGTTTTCAATCCGTTGGGGCTGTCGCGGGCGTTGATCATCATGGCTATAGCGCCGGGATCGCGGTTGGTGATGTCGATTCCGACGGATTTCCCGACATCTACATCGCGTGCCTGGGTCCCAACATCCTGTACCGCAATAACGGCGACGGCACTTTTCAATCCGTGGGGGAAGTCGCGGGCATCAACGATCCACGCTGGGGAACCAGCGCCGCGTTCCTGGACTACGACGGGGACGGGCACCTCGACTTGTACTCATGCAATTACGCTCAATGGACGCTCGAATCCAATCTGTTCTGCGGAAACCGCACCCGCGGCGTTCGCATCTTCTGCAATCCTGACTCCGTCGCCCCCGAGCGACATCTGCTGTTTCATAACGAGGCCAATGGCACCTTCCGGGAGACTCTGCAGGAGGCAGGAATCGATCGTCCGCAGGGACGAGGGCAGGGTGTTGTGACGGCGGACGTCAATCTGGATGGCAAGATCGATCTGTACGTCAGCAATGACCTGCAGCCGAATTTCCTGTTTCTGAATGAGGGGGGCGGCAAATTCCACGACGCGACGGATGAATCGGGCGCCGCCTATGACCAATCAGGACGCAGCCAGGCCGGGATGGGAATTGACGCCGCCGACATGAACGGAGACGGTCTTCCCGAGTTGTTCGTGACCAACTTCGAACAGGACTACAACACCCTCTATGAAAACCTTTGCAACGGCCTGTTCCAGGATACCAGCGACCTGGTGGGGCTGGCCGCGGCCAGTCGACCTTGGGTCGGGTGGGGAACCGTCCTGGCCGACTTTGACGGTGATGGCTTGAGGGATGTCATCGTCACGAATGGGCATACCGACAGCAATCTGGCCGAGATGGGACGAGACACCCCTTATGAACAGCCCGCCCTCGTCTGGAAAAACCTGGGTCGGCGGTTCGAGTTGGTCGCGAATACGGCAGGAACCTACTTTGCTGAACGTCATCCCGGCCGTGGCCTGACTGTCGCCGACCTGGACAACGATGGCGATCATGACATCGTCGTCGGACACCAGGATGCCGCCCCGGTGCTGCTTCGGAATGACTTCCACCCGGGGAACGGCACGCCGTCCATTCAGCTGCAGTTGATCGGTAGAATCAGCAATCGTGATGCCGTCGGCGCGTTGGTGACAATTCATTCCGAATCTCAAATCACACACCATCAGATCACCGGTGGCCGAAGTTATCTTTCTGCCCATGACCTGAGAATCATCGCCAACAGTCGAAGTCCCGTCAGGATGGAGATTCGCTGGCCGAGTGGCATTCAAACCACTCTGTCTGGATTGCCGACAGGTCGCCGATACGTGATCGTGGAACCGGCGGAATCAGGTCAGGATCCCCGCGTCGTCGAATTGTCGGAAACGACCGACATCGAGAAATGAGCGAGGGAAATGGGAATGGGCCGACAATTGAATTCCGGAGTCCGATATGTCTGAAAATCCCGCTGAAACCCCCGGTGCAGATTCCTCAACCACCGATTCGGCAGTGTCGCAGTCCTCATCCGGCGCAGCACCATATGCAAATCAATCTGGTTCAAATCGATCGATCGGTAAGTGGATCGCCCTGACCGTAGTCGTGGTGTTGGTGGCCGCGGGGGGGACCATCATGGCGATCGGCGTCGACTCCATCGCCGACCAGATCGCCCCGAAACTGGTCGAGGTCACCGGAAAAGTGAAATTCAATGGCCAGCCGATGACGGCAGGTTTTGTCCAAACCTATTACGCCAGAAAAGGTTATATGGGGTCACTGGGACCGATTGGCAAGGAGGGCGAGTTCAAATTGCTGACCAACGGCGACGCGGGCGCGTACTCGGGCGAGCACCGCATGGTCGTCATCTGGATGGATAACAGCTTTCCCCCCAAGCACTTACTGCCAGCCAAGTACACGTCACCGGCTTCGACGCCGCTGGTCATTCAGGTTTCCCGCAGCGGCAAAAATGAGTTGGAGATCGAGTTGATGGATTCTCAGTGAATCCCCTAACTGTAACTCGATTTGGGCAAATGGGTTCCAATCGCCCCGCGTACCTTGACATTTCGGCTCCCCGAAGAGCATGATCCGGAAATTCGTATTCCATTCATGTTCCCTTAATCTTTCGACGATTCCCTTCGCCGATGGTATTGGGGGGTCAATTCGTTACTCCATTGTCATTTGTAGAAGGAGTACAGTATGTCTCATTGGTCGCGAGGGCGCTTTTGGCGCTCGGGGTTTACGTTGATCGAATTGCTGGTGGTGATCGCCATCATCGCCGTGCTGATCGCGTTACTGCTGCCTGCGGTTCAGCAGGCGCGTGAGGCGGCTCGGCGGACGCAGTGCAAGAACAATCTCAAGCAGATTGGTCTCGCGCTGCACAATTATCACGACACCTACCGTCAGTTCCCCCTGTCGGTCGGCTGGCACCCCAACGGAAGCCAGAACGGCAACTTTTCGGACAAGGTGTTCATGCTCCCGTATCTGGATCGGGCCGCGGAGTTCAACCAGACGAATTTTAATGCCGCCCCCTGGGATTCGAGCGGATGGTTTGGCACGAGCAACATCACAACTCAAAGTAAGCGTCTGCCCGTCTTCAACTGCCCGACCCAACCGTTTGACTGCAATGGTGGACAGGCCAATT
>Ga0265327_10002518_pt1 | contig 19130 bp, 15 predicted proteins | sample 41621metaG_FD_202089 | JGI IMG/M metagenome (GOLD analysis project Ga0265327, IMG submission 202089) | Rhizosphere microbial communities from Carex aquatilis grown in University of Washington, Seatle, WA, United States - 4-16-21 metaG | ecosystem: Host-associated > Plants > Roots > Rhizosphere...
GGAAATATCCGAACACCCAGACCATGTTGGGCACGCCGGTGAACATCATGCCGCGATAGGTGACGGTCTTGGAGAAATCCAGCGGCTTGCCGTCGACGGAGAAGTCGATGTCCCCCAGCACATTCAGGTCGAACCCGGTGGCGGTGACGATGATGTCGGCCTCCAGCTCCTGGCCGGACTTCAGCAGGATGCCCTTTTCGGTGAAGCGCTCGATCTCGTCAGTGACCATGGAGGCCTTGCCCGCCTTGATCCCCTGGAAGATGTCGCCGTCCGGCACGAAGGCGACGCGTTGGCGCCAGGGGCGGTAGGTGGGGGTGAAATGCTTCTCCACCACGTCCTCAGGCAGGAAGGCCTTCACGCCGGCCAGCAGCTCCTGCTTGACGATCTCCGGCTCTTCAAAGGCCCGCTTGGCGAAGGTCGCGCCATTGAACAGGATCTGCCGGCGGACGATCTCGTGAATCCAGGTCTCGTCGACCTTGAGCTGGCGCAGGGTGTCGGCCAGGTCGTTGGCGTTGCGGCCGGGGATGAAATAGGTGGGCGAACGCTGCAGCACCGTGACGTGGGCGCAGTCCCCGGCGATGGCCGGCGCAAGGGTCGCCGCCGTGGCGCCCGACCCGATGATGATCACCTTCTTGTCCTTGTAGGACAGGTCCTCGGGCCAGGTCTGCGGGTGGACGATCTTGCCCTTGAAGTCGGACATGCCGGCCCATTCGGGAGTGTAGCCCTTGGACTGGCGGTAATAGCCCTGGCACATCCACAGGAAGCTGGCCGTGAAGCGCACCGCCTGGCCGTCGGACTTGCGCACCGCCTCGATGGTCCAGAGGTTTTCGGCGCTCGACCATTTGGCTGAGTTGATCTGGTGCCCGTAGCGGATGTGCTGGGCCAGATCGTTCTCTTCGATCACCTCGCCCATATAGCTGAGGATCTCCTCGGCCGTGGCGATGGGGGCGCCCACCCAGGGCTTGAAGCGGTAGCCGAAGGTGTAGAGATCGCTGTCGGAGCGGATGCCCGGATATTTGTGGGTCAGCCAGGTGCCGCCGAAACTGTCCAGGGTCTCCAGCACCACGAAGCTCTTGCCGGGACACTGGGTCGTCAGGTGGTAGGCGCCGCCCACCCCGGAAATGCCCGCCCCCACGATCAGCACGTCGAAATGCTCAGACGCCCCGGAGGCGGACTTGGCGAGGGTGGCGGTCTCGGACATCGGTCTTCCCTATGGCTGCATGGACGAAGTCAGGCGGAGCTTCCGCCTGCGCCGTCTCGGCTCCTTGATCGAGATCAAGATAGGTGATCATCGATCACTTATTTCGCGACGTCCAGTCCCGGCGCGCGCCGATCCGTAATTTGCTGGCGCGGCCAGAGGTCGCGCGATCGTCGGATCGTTTGAGGTTTGAGCCTTGCGCCCGGGCCCTGGCCAGCTTCAGGCCTTGGTGTCGCCCGCGCCAGAAAGCCCGGTGACATGGGCGACGCCGCCGGCCGCGAACCGGCCGAGCCGGGCGCTGATGGCCTCGAAGTCAGCGGAATCGCAGACCCCGCGGGAGAGCCGGTCGATGCGGCCGGTGACCGAAAGCGACAGGGTCAGGGCGCCCGACAGGAAGTGGTAGCACCAGTAGAGGTCGTCCTCGCGGGCGTCGGGCATGAGCTTGCGCAGCGACTGCAGCAGCCGCTGGATCACCGGGTCGAAGAACCGGGTCATGGTCTCCCCGCCCCAGACCGGCGTATTGTTCACCATGGCCACGATGGCGAAATAGGCGCGCCAGCCCGGATCGGCGGTCGCGGCGCGGTCCAGCACCGGGCGAAGGAAGGCGTTGAAGACGCCCTCGAGCGTGGCGCCTCCCGGCCCGGGATCCCGTTCGTACTGATCAATGGACGCCAGTCGCTCGCGGTTCAGCACATCGGCCCGCCGCTCGAACACGCGGTCGAACAGCTCCCGCTTGTTGGCGAAGTAATAATAGACAAGCGCCGTATCCACATTGGCGGAGGTGGCGATCTGCCGGACCGTGACGCCATAGAAGCCGTGGACGGCGAACAGCGCCTCGGCGGAATCCAGGATGCCGTCACGGGTGTCGGCCTCGCCGCTCCGCGTCCCCGCACGGCGTCCGCGGCCGCGGCCTGCGGGAGGTTTGGCCGAAGCCGGTTCGGCTGATTGCGCCACAGTCCGAGAGTCTCCCGCCGCGATAGGATCGTCCGCCGACATGGCGCATCCCGACTGCTCGATAGTGGAGACCCGGCGACCGGACAATGGCCGCCGGGCTCTCGGATCGTTCTAGTACTTCATTTCCAGAGACAACAGGACCGTACGCGGGTTGCCGTAGAAGGCGGTCAGCGTATTGCCGAAGGTCAGTCCAGGCAGGTTGTAGCCGCCGACCCGGTAGTGCTCGTCGCCGAGATTGAGGCCATGCAGGCCAACCCGCCAACGGTCGGAGTTCGAGGTCCAGACGATATTGGCGTCGAACAGGGTGTAGGCCGGCTGGTCGATCTGCGGGATCGGGAAGGCGTACTGGTAGGTCTTGCTGCGATAGCTGGCGCTGGCGTTGGCCGACAGCTTGCCGTTCAGGACCGGCTCCGGCGCCACATAGACCAGCTGGAAATAGCCGGTCCATTTCGGGGTGTTCTGGAACACCCGGATGTTGCTGGCGGCCAGCAGGGGCGTGTGGTCGAAATTGGCGTCGGCCAGGCCCACCGAGAGGTTCGCGGAGAACGGACCGCCCGGTCGGGCGTGCGCCTCGAGCTCGAAGCCGTCGATGGTGGACTGGCCGGCGTTTTCCACCACCGAGGCGATGCCGACGGCGGGCGGAGTCGCCGGGGTCTGGATGGTGACCTGCAGGTCGGTGTAGTCGGCATAGAAGGCCGCCGCGCTCACATCCAGCCGGTGGTCCAGGAACGAGCCCTTCAATCCCAGCTCGTAGGACTTGACGAATTCGGGACCATAGCCGTTCGAGGTCTGGGGCGTCAGGAAGGCGTCGCCGCGCATGTCGAAGCCGCCGGACTTGAAGCCTTCGCTATAGGAGGCATAGGTCGAGACATCGCTGGTCAGCTTGTAGTTGACGCTGGCGTGCGGCGTGAATTTCTCGAAGGTGTGGGTGTTGGTGTAGTTGGTGCGCACCTGCAGGAGCTTGCCGGGACCGCCGAACTGCGGGCTGCCGAGACCGGTCTCATAGATGCGGTAGACCGAGCCTTCGCGACGATCCGTGGTCCACCGGCCGCCGAGCGAGACCTGCAGGCGATCGCTGAGGTCATAGCTGAAATCGCCGAAGCCGGCCCAGGACTGGGTCTTGGCCTTGCCCGAGAAGTTGAGGGTCAGGCCGGCATTGCCGAGGATGGTGTCGGCGTCGCCGCCGGCCAGGCCATCGAGATAGAACACCCCGAACACCCCCTTGAGACGGGCGCCGGTATAGAGGCCCTGGAATTCCTGGGTGAACTGATGGTCGTAATAGCGCCCCGGAACCTGGAGCTCGGGATTGGGGACGGCGGCGAAATCGATATTGGTCAGGGTCGTTCCGCGACGAAGGGCGGAGATGGACTTGAAGGTCCAGGCGTCGGTCGCCTCGTACTGGGCCAGGGCCGTGTAGCCGTTGTTCCAGACCTTGTTCTTCGGCGACATGCCGGAATAGTTGTCGAACGGGTCTGAGGTCACCGGAACGCTGCCGGTCTTGGACGCCAGGGCGTCGCCGGGGATCTCGCGATGGCCGACCCGGGAGTTGGACTTGTCGAGGAAGTTGTCGCCCGACAGCCGCACGAACACCTTGTCGCTTGGCCGCCACTCCAGGCTCACCCGCTCGGCGGTGACGTCCTTGTTGTAATTGTCGGCGCCGGTCAGCAGATCCTTGCCGTAGCCGTCATGCACCGAGCGTTCAAAGCCCGCGCCGATCTTGAAGACATCGCCCAGCGGCATCGAGCCGGTGAGGGTCAGGTCCCGCTCATTATAGCTGCCATACTGGACCTTGGCGTCGAGAGCCGGCGCCTCAGGCAGGCGCGCCGTGACGTACTTCACCGCGCCGCCGATGGTGTTGCGGCCGTAGAGTGAACCCTGGGGGCCGCGCAGCACTTCGATATGGTCGACATTGTAGATGTCGATCACCGCGCCTTGCGGGCGGGCGACATAGACGTCGTCGACATAGAGACCAACGCCGGGCTCGAAGCCCCAGAGCGGGTCCTGCTGGCCGATGCCGCGGATGAAGGCCGTGGTGGTGGAGTTGGAGCCGCGGGCCACCTGCAGGGTGAGGTTGGGCGCGCTCTTCTGCAGGTCGGTGATATTCTGCACCCCGGCCTGGGCCATCTTCTCAGCGCTGAACACCGTGATCGCGATGGGCACGTCCTTGAGGTTTTCCTCGCGACGGCGGGCGGTGACCACCACCTCCTCAACCTCGGCCGTCTTGGCCTGTGCGGCGGGCTTTGCGGCTGTCTGGGCGACGGCCGGACTGACCGTCGTGAGCGCCGCTGCGGCGGCGCTGGTCATCAGCAGGAATCGAATCTCGGTCTTGCGCATCGTGGGTCCCCCCCTGGGTTTGTCTGTTCTTGGCGTAGGCGCTGGTCCGCGACCCCGGACAGGACCGGGTTACGCAGTCTCAGATGGTCGGAAGTTCGAATGGCGGGCGGCGGTGTCTTGCCTGCGCGTCCAGACGCCGGATGTGGCGCCTCGGATCGGCGCGATCTCCCCTCCCTCATTTTTATTCATCGTTGAATGAATTTAGGGAATAATCGTGCGCGTCAAAATCGATGTCAAGAGATCGGCTGACGCCGAGGCAATTCCGGCCAGGCCTGTTGCCCAGAAGCTGTCCGGAAGGCGAGGACGCGGCCTGGCGCGTTGCTCCCATTCCGGCCGCGCCTGGATTGCGAGACAGGCCTCAGCTCTGCGCCCGTGTCAGGACGGATGACCGACGATTACCTAATTCGGGACTGTCCAGGTCGGCATGGTGCGATCACATGCCTGGGTGGCGCCGGAGCATGCACCTCCCCCCGCCTGGACCACCGCCCGCCCCTGACGACCTGCGCCGCACGGCCGCGAAAAGATGCAGACTGATGCGCCTTGGTGCAGAAGGTTGCACGAAGCCGAATGCTGCAATGGAGGCCGGGCTAGCCGCATTCACGGCCCGAGTTTCTGCATATAGCCTTCACTGTTGGACATATTGCAGTCTTTTCCAGGATTTGGCCCACGCATTTGAATCTATATTTTTCTGCTTGACACCGAAATATGTCATTTAGAGGCGCGTCGCGCCAAACGACTGCCGGCGACGAGGATTGTGGCGCGCGATCTTCATGATGGATCCGGAATTTCGCAATGACATCGCGATGTTTGCTTCGACTCCGTTTTGTGGTTAAACCGCGTCCTATCGTCGCAGGTGTGAGGCAAAGATCGCCGTCGACGATGGAAGTTGGGTGTTCACGTGGGGGCTTGCGATCCACGTGCGGAAAATGAAGTTCAACGGAGGATAGCATGCAGTTCAGAGTTCTTATGGGCGCGGGCGCCGCGGCGGCCTTGCTCCTGGCGGGTAGTTCCGCCTTTGCGTTTCCGGCCTATGGCGCCGACCCTGACGCCGGCACCGTGATCACCTTTGGTCCCGGCGGCGCCATCGCGACCCAGCACTTCTACGGCCCCTATGACGGCGTCGAGGACAGCTATGTCGGCGTGGTCAACAATTCCGGGTCGGCCATCAGCACCATCACCGTTTCGTCAGATCTGGACATCACCGGCTTTGATGGCGACGGCATCGACTCGTTTGGCGCGCCCGGCAACGGGACGGACACAACCGGCTATGGCGGACCGAATGCGTATTTCAGCAACGCGCACTTCACGGGCGGCCTCTTCTATGTGGACGTCAATTTCCTGACCCCGATCGCCAATGGCGGGACCGATTACTTCTCCCTGGAGGAGGACGTCTCCCTGTCCAAGGGCGGCACCTTCGGCGTTCCTGAGCCGACGACCTGGGCCCTTATGCTGATGGGCTTCGGCGGCATGGGCGTCATGCTCCGCCGCGGCCGTCGGGAAACCGCGATCGCCTAAGGGTTCGCCCTATGGGCAGGACCAACAGGGACGGGCCTCGAACCTCGGTTCGGGGCCCGTTTTCGCAGCCGGGGCGCCGAACGCCGGAGACGCCGCGTCAGCGACCAGCATCGGCGCGCGCCCTTCGCCTCAGACCGTGGCCCGGGCCAGCAGGTCCAGCACCGCCGCCGCGAAGGCGTCCATATTGGCGATGCGATCGGCCGAGCCGGTCTCCACCGTCACCGCCAGTTCCATCGGACCGCTGATGGCCACGCAGGTGTGGCCGGCGGCGTCGCCATAGGGATTGCCCGTGGGGCCCGCAGCCCCGGTCTCGGAGATCCCCCAGGTGGCGCCGAACCGCTCCCGCACCGTACGGGCCAGCAGCATGGCGTAGGGCTCGCTGGCCGAGCGCATCCCGGCGACCGCTTCCCTGGGCAGCTCCAGCAGGCTCATCCGCGCCTTGCCGGTATAGATCACCCCGCCGCCCAGATAGTAGGCCGAGGCCCCGCCAACGCTCAGCAGGGCCGCCGAGACCAGGCCGCCGGACGAGCTCTCGGCCACCGCCACCGTCTCCTTGCGGGCCTTGAGCTGGGCGCCGATCCGGTCGGCGAGGCTGAGCAGGTCGGGATTCATGCGGCGGTCCTTTGATGGCGGCGTGCGCCGATATCGGACGCGCCCGCGGCAATAGGCAAGCCCAGCCTGCGCCCCGAGGCGCGACAGGTGCGCAATAGGTGATGCTGATCCGATCCCGGGTTTCGCTTGGCGCCACGCGGTCCCTGCGCGCATCATACCGCCAATTAGAACCACAGCGATTTTTCGGGAGGATTTTCACATGGACGCCCAATCCCAATGGACCGGGCTCGACGCGGCGCGCCTCGAGCGGATCACCGATCACCTGGAGCGCAACTATATCGGCCCGCAGAAGATCGCCGGCTGCCAGGTCACCGTCGCCCGCCATGGCCACCAGGCCTATTCGCGAAGCTTCGGATCCATGGACCTCGAGCGCGGCAAGCCCATGGCCGAGGACGCCATCTTCCGCATCTATTCCATGACCAAGCCCATCGTCTCGGTGGCGCTGATGACGCTGTTTGAAAAGGGTTATTTCCAGCTCAACGACCCGGTCAGCCGCTATGTCCCGTCGTGGAAGAACCATCGCGTCTGGGTGTCCGGCGAGGGTGACGACATGAAAACCGAGGCGCCGAAGCGCCCGGTCTCGTTCCGCGACGTGCTCTGCCATACCGCAGGCCTGACCTATGGCGGCGGCCTGCCCGGCGTGGGCGTCCAGCATCCCATCGACAACATCTATCGCGCGCTGAAGGTGCGCAGCGTCGGCGGCAAGGACTCCATGATGGAGTTCCTCGACAAGCTGAGCCAGGTGCCCCTGCGCTACCAGCCCGGCGAACAGTGGATGTATTCCCTGGCCACCGATGTCTGCGGGGCGCTGGTGGAGGTGATCTCCGGCAAGCCGCTGGCGCAGTATCTCCAGGAGGAGATCTTCGGCCCGCTGGGCATGGCGGACACCGCCTTCTGGGTGGCCCCGGACAAGCTCGACCGGTTCTGCGCCAATTACCAGCGGGGGCCTGACAAGAAGCTGAAGCTGATCGACGACCCGGCCACCAGCGACTTCATCCGTGAACCGGGCTTCAAGTCCGGGGGCGGCGGCCTCACCGGGACGAGCGCGGACTATATGCGTTTCTGCGAGATGCTCCGCCGCGGCGGCGAACTCGACGGCGCCCGGGTCCTGGGCCCGCGGACCCTTGAGATGATGCACATGAACCATCTCAAGGACGGCAAGGACCTGACCCAGATGGCCCTGGGCTCGTTCTCCGAGACCGCCAATGAGGGCGTGGGCTTCGGCCTCGGCTTCGCCTCCACCCTGGGCGTGGTGGAGACCGGGTCCCTCGGCGTTGGCGACTATTACTGGGGCGGCGCGGCCTCCACCATCTTCCTGGTGGACCCCAAGGAAGACCTGACGATGGTGTTCATGACCCAGCTCATGCCGTCGGGCACCTTCAACTTCCGGGGCCAGCTGAAGAGCCTGATCTATTCGGCCATCGTCGACTGAGACGGGACGGTCGGCGGCCCTGCTGCGGGTCGCCGATCCTGTCCGCCCAATTTCAAAAGCTCAGATCCGGATTCAGGCTTCGAGAGAAGTCATCCGGATCTAGAAGTGGGGGATCAGCTTGCGCATGCTGGCCACCCGGCGCGCGGCCTGGCCGACGAAGGTTCCGCGGCTGCCAACCTTGCCGCCCGCGAGATCGTCGCGAATCCAGAACGCCGTCCAGCCGGTGGCTTCCTTGTCGCCGCTGAAGGCCCAGGCTTCGTTGCCGGCCACCGCCCTGGCCGCAGCCGCGGCCGAGCTCGTCGTACAACCGCCGCCGGATCCTGGAAGCGAGGTCAGCCCCGGCAGCAGGCCGTTGGGCGCCGGCGCGGACCTGGCGGCCTGGGACGCCTTGCCAGGCTTCGCGCCCTTCCCCCGTTTGGCGGGCCTGGCCGGCGCGGGCGCCGGCGGCGGCGGGTTGGGGTCCCGACACAGGGCGATCCAGCCCTGCAGCCGGATGACGGCGCCGTCAGCGTCGGTGGCCAGGGGCTGAAGCCCGAAATAGTAGAAGCGCGGCGCGGTTTCCTGGGCGATCTCCACCTGCAGCACGGCTGGATCCGTGGCGGCCACCAGGTACCTGGCCGGGTTCGCCGTCACGATCTTCGCCTCGCGCTTGCGATCCGCCTCGGACGAGGGCGTCAGGTCCTTGATGGTCCCATCGCGAACCTCCAGCCCCTGGACGCAATCGGGCCATTTGGCCGGGGGCGCATGGGACTTGAACTGGCATCCCGGCTCCGGCACGGCCCACAGGCCGGCCTTCAGCACCGGTGCGGCCTTGGTGTCCGCAGCCGTGAACAGCGGCCGATCCGTCGACACGGCCGCGCAGGCCGTCAGACTCAAAGCCAGGACACAGACTGCGACATTCCGATACACACCCCAGGCCACCGAACCCCCCTACCCGATATGACGCTTGTTAAGGTTTCTACCCCACAAAGTTCCCCCAGAACGGAGCCGTTCCATGCCCATGCCCCTAGCCGTTTTGGAGGCCGAACTTCAGGCCGCCTTTCCGGACGCGGATATCCGAATCGACGATCTGGCCGGCGATGGCGATCATTATCGCGCCCGGATCGTGTCGCGCGCATTTTCCGGGCTCAGCCGGGTGAAGCAACACCAGCTCGTCTATGCCGCGCTGAAAGGCAAGGTCGGCGGCGAGCTGCATGCCCTGGCCCTAGAGACTCTGGCCCCGGCTTAGGGGCAGACCATGCGCTACCGTCCCTTCGGCGCTACGGGAAAAGCGGTCTCGGCCCTTAGCCTGCTGCTGCGGGAAGCGCCCAATATGAACACTCCCCAGGCCTGGCGCGCCGTGGTGTTCGGCGCCATGGAGAACGGCGTCAACTGTTTCGAACTGGCCGCCGGCATCGATGTCCTGGCCCTGGGGGTCGGCGAGGCCCTGCGGGCCGTAGAGCGACGGCTGATCTTCCTGGGCTGGCGCCTGCGCGGCGACCCAAGAGGCGCGCTGACCGCCGAGGCCATCTCCCACAGCGTGCGCAATGGCCTGCAGAAGACCGGCGCCGGCTATTTCGACACCCTGATGATGGACGAGGCGGCCTACCAGACCCTGACGCCGGACGCTCACACCTATCTCCTGGACCTGAAGGCCGCGGGCATCGCGCGGCAGCTGGGGGTCGCCGGGGAGGGCGCCGTCACCGACGCCTGCATCGAGACCGGGGCCTTCGACGTCCTGGCCACGCCTTTCAACCTCACCTCGGACTGGAAGGCCAGGCGCCGCGTGCGCGAGGCCGCGGCCCGGGACATGACGATCCTGGCCTATGACCCCTTCCCCACCGCCCTGCTGCGGGCGGGGCCCGCCGCGAATGCGCGCCCAGGTCTGTTTGGCAAACCGGCCGAACCCCTGGCGGGCGCCGGCACCTACGCCTTCCTGCATGAGACCTCCAACTGGAGCGCTGACGAGCTCTGCCTGGCCTATCTGCTGACCGAGCCCACCTTCGCCACCGTCCAGATCCAGGGCTATCGGCCCGAGGCGGTCACCCGTCTGGCGGCTGTGACGGATCGCGACCTGCCCACCGGCGTCGCCGCCCAGATCGAAATGGCCCGATTCAGCGCCGACACCGGCGAGCGGCGGCGCGCCTGAAGCAATGCGCGAGCCGCGGCATGGCGCCCCCGCGCTTGACCGCGAGGCTCCGGCTCCCTAGCTCTTGGCCTAGATTTCGTCGAAAGCCCTGACCATGACCGACGCCGCCACCGCCAACCCCGTCCACGACTTCATCGGCGCCACCATCGCCCAGAACCCGGTGGTGCTGTTCATGAAGGGCGTGCCGGAAGCCCCGCAGTGCGGCTTCTCCTCCCTGGTGGTGCAGGTGCTGGACCACATCGGGGTCGACTTCGTGGGCGTGAACGTCCTGCAGGACGCCGCCCTGCGCGACGGCATCAAGACCTTCTCCGACTGGCCCACCATCCCGCAGCTCTATGTGAAGGGCGAGTTCGTCGGCGGCGCCGACATCGTCAAGGAGATGTTCCAGTCCGGCGAACTGAAGACCCTGCTCGCGGAACAGGGCGTGCTGGCCTAAGCCCGCCAAGGCTCGTGTCCCGACCCATCGAGCCGCCCGAGGGCCAGCAGGTCTTCGTCCAGACCGTCACACCCCAGCCGTCGGATATCGACGCCAATGGCCATGTGAACAACGTGGTCTATTTGGGCTGGGCCCAGGACATCGCCATCGCCCACTGGACGGCCGTCCAGCCAGCCGTTGACCAGGCGAAATGGGCCTGGATCGCCATCCGCCACGAGGTCGATTACCGCCGCCCCCTGATGCCCGGCGAGACCGCCACGGTGCGCACCTGGGTGGCTGCAGAGGCCCACGGCCCGCGCTTCGACCGCTTTGTCCGCGTCGACGGCCCCGACGGCGTCATGTGCGCCCAGGCCACTACGACCTGGTGCCTCATCGACCAGGCCACCGGACGCCCGGCCAGAGTGCCGAAGGAGATGGTGGCGCGGTTTCTGTAGGCAGTTCCGATGATCCTCCCCTCTTGGGGGAGGGGGACCGCATAGCGGTGGAGGGGGCTGAAGCCCACGAGTCTCAGATGTGTTCGCCGTCGGGCGGCTCAGGCCCACAGCCCTATGAGCCCCCTCAGTCCGCTACGCGGACAGCTCCCCCGGGAGGGGAGCATCTCTGAGCCGCCGCCCTCACCAAACATCCACGAACGGCCGCCGCCGGCCCCAGCCCCCAGCGGGCTTGGCCGGGTGGCAGCTCTTCAGGCCCTCCACCAGCCAGGCGCGGGTCTCGGAGGGGTCGATGACGGCGTCGATCTCCACCACCTCGGCCACCGAGATGGCCTTGCCGCGCTGGTACATGCCGCCCACCAGCTTCTCGAACAGGGCCTGGCGCGCCTCCGGATCGGTCTGGGCCTCCAGCTCCTTGCGGTAGCCCAGGCGCACGGCGCCCTCCAGGCCCATGGGGCCGAACTCGGCGGTGGGCCAGGCGATCATCATGGCCGGGGCCGAGAAGTCGCCGCCGGCCATGGCCTGGGCGCCCAGGCCGTAGCCCTTTCGCAGCACCACCACGAACATGGGAACCTTCAGGCTGGCGGCGGTGACGAACAGGCGCGAGCCGCGGCGGATGGCGGCTGTGGTCTCGGACTGCGGGCCCACCATGAAGCCGGGCGTGTCGCACAGAGACAGCACCGGGACCCCGAAGGCGTCGCAGAGCTGCAGGAACCGGGCGGCCTTTTCGGCCCCCTCGGAATCGATCGCGCCTCCCAGGTGGAAGGGATCATTGGCGAACAGGCCCATGGGCCGGCCCTCGATCCTGAGGAAGCCGGTGACGACGCCCGGGCCGTAGCCGCCCCGCATCTCGATCCAGGAGCCCTCGTCGGCCAGGGTCTCGATCACCCGGCGCACCTCATAGGCCCGGACCCTGTTCTCCGGCACCATGTGGCGCAAGCTTCGCTGGTCGGCGCAGCGCCATTCGGCCACCGGCCCCTGGAAGCAGCCGAGGATCTGCCTGGCCGCCGCGGTCGCCTCAGCCTCGTCCTCCACCAGCAGGTCGAGTGCGCCATTGGCGTAGAGCACGTCGGAGGGGCCGATCTCATCGGGGGTGAACACCCCCAGGCCGCCACCCTCGATCATAGCCGGGCCGCCCAGGCCGATATTGGAATAGCGGGTGGCGATGGTGATGTCGGCGCAGCCGAAGAACACCGCATTGCCGGCGAAGCAGCGGCCGGAATTGATGGCGATCCGCGGCGCGATCCCGGACATCCGGGCGAAGGTGGTGAAGCTGGTGGTGTCCAGGGACGAGGCCGAGGTGCCGCCGTCCACATCCCCGGGCCGCCCGCCGCCGCCCTCGGTGTACCAGATCACCGGCAGCTTCCAGTGCTCGGCGAACTCCAGCACCCGGTCGGTCTTCTTGTGGCTGAAATGGCCTTGGGTTCCCGCCAGCACGGTGAAATCGTAGGCCAGCGCCACGCAACGGGCGCGGTCTGGCTCGAACAAGGTCCCGTTCACCTCCCCCACCCCGGTGATGATGCCATCGGCCGGCGTATTGGCCCGCAGGTCCTCCAGGGAGCGGCGGCGGCGCTGGGCGGCGATGGCCAGGGCGCCGAATTCACTGAAGCTGCCGGGATCAAACAGGTCGTCCAGATTCTCGCGGGCGGTCCTCTGGCCGGTGCGGCGGCGGCGGGCGACCGCGTCGGGTCGGGCGCTGTCATGGGTCAGGGCCTGGCGGGCCAGGACCTCTGCCAGGTCGGGCCGGATCAGGTCCAGGTCGTGGACCTGGGCCTCGGCGGCCTCGCTCACCTGGTCCCCTGGCTCGATGAACATCAGGGCCTGGGCGAGGTCGGTGGTCTCGCCCACCACCACCTCCACCCGCCGAACCCGGCCGCCCACGGGGGCGCTCACGAGGTGCTGCATCTTCATGGCTTCCAGCACGGCCACGGACTGGCCCGGGCGCACGAAGTCGCCGGCGACAACGTCGAGACTCACCACCGTGCCCCGCAGGGGCGACATAGCCGCCACCGTGCCCAGGGGGGCCTCCACCACCGCCTTGGCGGCGCGACTCGGCGCGGCCTCAGCGTCCGGGGCGGGCGCCAGCGCCTCGGCCGCGGCGGCCAGGACACCGATATTGGCTTCCAGATATTCGGTGGTGGGCCGGCCGGAGATGAAGTCCGGGGTGTCGAGGATGGCCAGCAGCAGGGGCAGGTTGGTCTCCACCCCGCCGATTCGGAACTCAGCCGCCGCCCGCCGGGCCTTCGCGGCCACCACCGCGAAGTCGTCCGATGCGGCGTGCACCACCAGCTTGGCGATCAGGGAATCGAAGCCGGGATTGGTCGGGTAACCGCCATAGCCATAGCCATCGACCCGGATCCCGGGCCCGGACGGCGGTTCATAGGCGGTGAGCATCCCGCCGGCGGCGCTGGAGACCGAACCATCCGCCTTGAGCGTCTCCAGATTGACCCGCAGCTCTATGGCATGCCCCACCACCGGCGGCGGCCCGCCGGCCAGGCCCACATCCGCCAGGGTCTCGCCGCCAGCAATGCGCAGCTGGATCTGCACCAGGTCGAGCCCGGTGACCGCCTCGGTGACGGTATGCTCCACCTGCAGGCGGGCATTGGCCTCCAGGAAGACCAGGCCGCCTGCGGGGTCCAGCAGGAACTCGAAGGTGGCGAGACCCTGGTATCCGGCAGCGAGGGCAAGGCGCAGCGCCGAGTCCTGGGCCTCGTCGCGCACCGCCGGCGGCAGGTCCCGGGCCGGGGCGATCTCGATGATCTTCTGGTTGCGCCTCTGGATGGAGCATTCGCGGTCATGGACGGCCACGGCGGCGATCCCGTCCCCCACCACCTGCACCTCGATATGCCGGGCGCCGCGCACCAGGCGTTCGGCATAGAGCCGCCCGTCCCCGAAGGCGGTCTCCGCCTCCCGGGCGCAGAGCTCGAAGGCCGTGGCCAGGTCTCCGCCCGGCTCGACGCGGCGCATGCCGCGGCCGCCGCCCCCGGCCACCGCCTTGATCATCACCCCCTCGCCGGAGGGAAGACTGGCCTGCAAGGCCTGCACAGCCGCCAGGTCGGCGCCGGCCCCGGTGGCCGCGGCCAGGGGAACCCCCAGCTCCTCGGCCAGGGTCCGCGCGCGCGCCTTGTCGCCGAACAGGTCGAGCGCCTCGGGCGAGGGGCCCACAAAGGTCAGGCCGCTGGCCGCGCACAGCCGGGCGAAGTCTGCGTTCTCCGCCAGGAAGCCATAGCCGGGATGGACGGCGTCGCAGCCGGCCTCCAGGGCGGCGGCCACCAGCTGTCCGGCGTCGAGATAGGCCCGGGGCCCGACGCCCTTCAGCGCTACATCCGCGTCCGCCACCCTCCGGTGCAGGCTCGCCGCATCGTCCTGGGACCAGACCGCGACGCTACGGATCCCCAGTTCGGCGGCCGCCCGGGCGATGCGGATGGCGATCTCGCCGCGATTGGCGATCAGCAGACTTTGAAGGGGCATGGAGTTCCTGTCTCGGGACGCGCAGCGCCAATCGGACCATGCCGGCCCCTCGACATCAAGGCGCGCGGGTCAGTCGCCCGGGCCGGTCCAGGCCGTCACGGGGTTCAGAATGAACACCGGGGCGCGGGGGGCGAGCCCCAGCTCGGCATAGGTGAAGGTGAGGTCGGCATGGCCCATGGCGAAGGACCGGCAGACATCCAGCCGTTTGCGGCCAAAGGCCAGGGTCGCGGCCTCGCCCTTGTGGTCGAGGAAGAAGGCGAAATCCTCCTTCTTCGTACATCCGTTGGAGGTGACCCGGATGGTGATGGCCTCGCGCCCGGCCTGCAGCGAATAGAGCGGCTCCAGTTCGCCCAGGGCCGACGGGGCCGGTGCGATGATCGGCCGGGGCGTTGCGGCGCAGCCCGCGAGCAGGGACAGGCTGGCGGCGATCAGGAAGCGGCGATGCATGGCCGCACTTCGCCACATCGCGGCCCAAAGCAAAAGGCCCCGGATCTCTCCGGGGCCTTCGCGAATTTCGTTCGAGGTTCGACGTCGCTTAGGACGCGTAGAACTCGATGACCAGGTTGGGCTCCATCTTCACCGGATAGGGCACTTCGGCCAGTTCCGGGAGACGGATGTACTTGGCGGTCATGCCCTTCAGGTCCATCTCGATATAGTCCGGCGTGTCGCGTTCCGACGACTGCAGGGCTTCGAGCACCAGGGCCATGTTCTTGGAGCGCTCGCGCACCGAGACCACGTCGCCCGGCTTCACCCGGTAGGAGGCGATGTTCACGCGCTTGCCGTTCACCTGCACGTGGCCGTGGTTGACGAACTGGCGGGCGGCGAACGGGGTCGGCACGAACTTGGCGCGATAGACGATGGCGTCCAGGCGGCTTTCCAGCAGGGCGATCAGGTTCTCCGAGGTGTTGCCCTTGCGGCGGGCGGCTTCCTCATAGGTCTTGGAGAACTGCTTTTCGGTCAGGTTGCCGTAATAGCCCTTCAGCTTCTGCTTGGCGCGCAGCTGCAGGCCGAAGTCGGAAACCTTCTGCTTGCGGCGCTGGCCATGCTGGCCGGGGCCGTAGGAGCGGGAGTTCACCGGGGACTTTGGGCGGCCCCAGATGTTCTCGCCCATGCGGCGGTCGAGCTTGTACTTCGCCGAGTGGCGCTTGGTCATGGTCGTCTCACTTCGTCTTCGATCCGAGCCGGCCCCTCCGAAAGTGGAGGCGCGATTTCAACGGCGGCTTCGCATCACCCGTCATAGCATCGCGGACCCTCCAGGCGGACCTGGGGGCGCGAAGGGGCGGTGTATGACGTCGAGCCCTGGCGGAGTCAACCTCGGTCCGCTTGTCGCCCCGGACCAAAAGCGCGAAGCTTTTCCTCTATCGACCCTGGCCTCTGGGGGTGCGCGCCATGAAGACCGCCGCTTTCGTTGCTTGCCTGACGATGTTCGCCACCCCGGCCCTGGCCGGGGATCCGCCGCCGGGCATGGGCCAGATGGGCCACATGATGCATCCGATGCCCTCGGTCTATATGGGCCAGGCGGACAAGGCCGGCGCGCCGGTCTTCAAGGGGCTGGGGAGCCATCGTCACCCGATCACCACGCGAAACCCCCAGACACAGGCCTATTTCGACCAGGGGGTGAACCTGCTGTTCGGCTTCAATCACGCCGAGGCGATCCGCTCCTTCCGCGAGGCGGCGCGGCTGGATCCCGACTGCGCCATGTGCTGGTGGGGCGTCGCCGTGGCGCTGGGCCCCAACATCAACCTGCCCATGCCGCCGGACGCCGTGGCCCCGGCCTGGGAGGCCCTCGAGAAGGCCCGCGCCCTGGCGCCCAAGGCCTCGGCGGAGGAACGCGCCTGGATCGAGGCGCTTGCGGCCCGCTATTCTTCTGACCCGAAGGCCGATCGCAAGGCCCTGGACGAGGCCTATGCCCAGGCTATGGGCCGGCTGTGGCAGGCTTGGCCGAACGACCTCGACGCCGGGACCTTCTACGCCGAGGCGATGATGGACACCCAGCCCTGGGACTACTGGGCGGCCGACGCCCGGACACCCAAGGGGCATGGCGGCGAGATCATCGCGACCCTCGAAGACATCCTCAAGCGTGAGCCGAACCATCCCGGCGCCCTGCACCTCTATATCCACGCCGTGGAGGCCTCAACGACGCCGGAGCGCGCCGAGGCGGCGGCCGACCGGTTACTGACCCTGATGCCCGAGGCCGGCCATGTCGTGCACATGCCGAGCCACATCTATTACCGGGTCGGGCGCTATGCCGACGCCGTGCGCGTCAACGACCTCGCCGCCCGGGTGGATGAGGACTACATCGCCTCCTGCCGCGCCCAGGGCTTCTATCCGGCCGGCTATTACGGCCACAACATCCACTTCCTGTGGACCTCGTCCGAGATGGAAGGGCGGCGCCAGGCGGCCATCGACGCCTCGCGACGGCTGGTGAAGGCGGTGGACGCCGTCGAACTGGCCAAGATGCTGCCCATGGGCGAGCTCTATGTGTTCACCCCGCTGGTGACCCTGGTGCGGTTCGGCCAGTGGGATGCGGTGAAGGCCGAGCCCGCGCCGCCGCCGGCGCTGAAACTGGACACCGCCGTCTGGCTCTACGCCCAGGCCTTCGCCCGCGCCAACACGGGCGACCTGAAGGGCGCGCTCGCCGCCCGTGAGCAGCTGGCCGCCCTCGACGCCACCGACCTCTCCGCCTACGAGGCCGCGGGCGTCCCGGCCAAGCCGATGGTGGACCTCGCCCTGGCCCTGACCGACGGGGAGATCGCCCGCAAGTCCGGCTCTCTGGACGGCGCCATCGTCCGCTTCCGCCAGGCCGCCCAGATCGAACACGCCCTGCCCTATACCGAACCCCCGTGGTGGCATCAGCCCGTGAGCCACCTGCTGGGCGCCGCCCTCGTGGAGCGCGGAGACTATAAGGAGGCCGAGGCGGTCTATCGCGAAAGCCTGAAGTCCTATCGCCGGGACGGCTGGGCCCTCTATGGCCTCGCCAAGGCCCTCGACGCCCAGGGCAAGCAAGCCGAGGCGGCGGCTGTGAGGGCCGATTTCCAGGACGCCTGGCGGGTCGCCGACGTGACGCTCACGGCCTCGCGGTTCTAGGCTTCAGTCAACGCTGGCAGCCGATAGCCGCCCTCCAGCAGTTCGGGCTTCGGCAGATAGGCCCGCATGAACAGGGCGAAGGGGCCGTCCGGCGCAGGGAGCCAGTTGGCCTCGCGCTCGGGGCCCGGCCGCTGGTGGCCGATCCAGATGTCGAGGGAGCCGTCGGGATTGGTGACCAGCCCTGGCGTCCGATCGCCGATGGCGTACCGGCCGAGGGGATTGTCGGTGAAGAAGAACTGGCCGTCCTCCATCGCCTCATAAAGGCTGAGGGACCAGAACGAGTTCACCGGCAGCAGCCCTCCGGCCGGGAAGTGCAGCCGCCAGGCCTTGGCGCCGTCGAACAGGGCCTTGGGCAGGTCACCTTCGGCCCGCATGTACATGGCCTCGGCCGGCGGCAGCGCCGCCAGGCCCGACACCGCCACAGAGGCGCGCAAGCTGTAATCCTGGCCGAAATCCCCCAGCCGCGCGCTCGGATAAGACCAGCCCTCGATGAAGCCCGCCCCCGACAGGCCGCCGCGCTTGGACGCCGCGCGCGCCTCCGCAACCCCGGCCTCGATGGCCGCCGCCTGCTCTGACGAGAATCGCGCCGGGTCGAAGTCGCCAAGGCCCAGGGGCGCCATCACCGCCAGGACCGCGCCGTCGGTGACCCGGGGCGGATTCAGCGCCATCAACCGCGCCGCGGTCGTGAAATAGTCCGCCCAGGGCGCCGCCCGGTTGGCAAACGGCCCTGGCGTATCCACGGCGGGACCCTGCATGGAGATGCCCTGCTGCACGGCCTTGGCGGCCTCGGCGTCATGGGGCCCGTCCACCAGGATCCGCGCCAGGGCCCAGACATGGTTGGTGGGCGCGCGGACGACTTTGGGGCCCTCCGCGGCGTCGGCCGGGCCCACCAGAGTGAAGGTTCCCCCTGCTCCGCCCGTCGTGCGGGTCCCCAGCACGGCGAAGCTGTTAGAATAGGCGTCCATCAATTGCAGGGAGAGATAACGATCCCCGCTGGCCGGCAGGGTGATGCTCACCGGCCCCTGGGAGAGGTCCACCTGGGCGGTGGAATAGAAGGTGTCGTTATTGGGGGTGGTCACCGCCCGGGCCCGATGGTCGGCCAGGCGGCGCATGTGGCCGAAGGTGTTCATCTGCGACCCCACCGCCTGGCCCCGGGCGCGGGTGGTGGCGATCTCGATCAGGGGCAGGGTGAACAGCCAGGCCGTCTTCGCGGCGAGCTTGAGGTCTTCCAGCGATGCGGACGGCACGGTCACTCCCTATCGGCGGTTCTGACGGCCAGGGCCGCGGAGACGTCCCGCGCCTCCCTCCACCATTGGCGGACCATCTCGCCCGCATCGCCCGGCTTCGCAAGCCCGACCGCCTGCCCCGCCCACAGCGAGATCGTCTCGGCCCGGTCGGCCCGGGCGGAGGCGGCGCGCAAGGGCTGGGTGAAGCGGTTCTGCACGGGATAGGCCGGGACCTCGCCTTCGATCGAGCGCATCTCACGCATGAAGCGGTTCTCGATTCCCCGGGCGTGGCGGCCGGTGAAGGCG
>Ga0265327_10002519_pt1 | contig 19092 bp, 14 predicted proteins | sample 41621metaG_FD_202089 | JGI IMG/M metagenome (GOLD analysis project Ga0265327, IMG submission 202089) | Rhizosphere microbial communities from Carex aquatilis grown in University of Washington, Seatle, WA, United States - 4-16-21 metaG | ecosystem: Host-associated > Plants > Roots > Rhizosphere...
TCTTCGAAACGGAGCCGAAGGGGTGCACGTTTTCCTCCTTGTAGGTAGGGCGATCGGCTCGCTCTCCGCGAGGTGAGCGAGGGGGGTTTGCAGAGAAGGGGACCTGATGAGGTGTCATAACCAGGCAGGCAACAAGTGGCTCGCTGCCTCCGCAGCGAGGATGGTGAGCAGGACGATCGGTGCCGTGGACAGGAGGTAGGCGGATCGGAGCGACAGCCGCCGGTAGAGGAAGACGGCCCCGATGAAGACTGCCATCAGCCCCAGCACGGCCAAGATGAGCCAGGCCAGCGCCTCGGGATCGTCGCCGTTTCCCTGCTGATTGGTGCTCCGTGCCGCCTGGGGCGTCCCCTCATAGGGCACATCGTCCATCCGGGCGACGACAACCAAGGCCTTGCCGGTGTTCCAGGGCGCTGCGCTGCCCGACGTCACGAGGGTGAGCTGATTGTGCTTGGTCGGGCCGTAGAGGGCCGTGGTCGTCACCACCGGCACGATCTGGGCTCCCGTCCTGCCCCCGGTCGGTTTCCTGGTGACGGTCCGGCTGGGCGGCAGCGTCGTGGCCGGCGGGGCGGTCGTCGCGGATCCCGATGACGCGACCGTGGTCGCAGTCGCCGCTGTCCCGGGTGTCGTCAGCGTCACCCTTCGGACCGAACTCACGACATAGACAGTCTGACCTTCGGTCGTGGCGGTGATGATGCGATCCCCGCGCTGGAGATGAGCGAGCTGCCCGAAAGGTCCGCCGTAGCCCGAGCGACGCCCAACGACGGCTGAGTTCCCCGGCTGTCCGAGACCGGCGGTTCCCGGAACGTGGCCCGGCCCAGCGACCGTTTGTGACGGGCCAACGCCCTCGACGACCGCTTGCTGCAGTCCGATCACGGGGACGGCGAGGATGCCGACGACGCTCCCCTGCGCAGGTGCCAAGGTGGGCAGCGTCGGGCGATACAGCCCCTCGTTGTCCTTAGCGGCGTTGTCGATGGCCGTCCGCTCCGTATTGATGAGCGTTCGCTGCTGGCGCTCGTGTACCAGCGGACCGATCCAGTAGATGACTGCTCCGACTGCCAGCACAAGGACCGCGAGGAAGGAGCCGACCGCCAAGGCCACCACCTTGGGCGTCAAACCAGGCGGCCAGTGCGACGTTGAGGGGAGACCTGCGGGCGATGCTGGGCGCTCGACGTCGGTTTGAACGTCGACGGCTGTAGGCCTCTCCGCAACGTCTGGCGAGCGTTGGAGCTTGTCCTCGGTGACCGTCATGGGTCTCCTAGCGATGCCGGTGGCCCGTCATCACCCCGCTGCACGACGCGGGCAAGACGTGCCCGCTGAGGTCCGTCGGCCACCAGCAGCGCCAAACCGGGCAGGAACACGAGGAGGAAGAGGACGCCAAGGACGGGCAGAATGAGGCTTGACACCCAGTAATGCTTGAATCCCGCGAGGTCCACGGCAACCTGCCGGGTGGTCCGGCCGCCGGATGCTCCTGTCTTTGCGGTCGACCCCAGCTGCGAGGTGGTTGTGGCGGCGGCAGATGTCCCGAGCGCGCCATTCGCTCCGGACGAGAACGCCGATGTGCCCAAGGTGCCGTTAGCCGCTGTCGCCGCTGTGGCACCTGGCGTCCCCGCCGTCCCAGATGCCGGAGTGCTGGTACTCCCGCCGGAAGCGCCCGCGGCGGGTGCTGCGACCGATGCGCACGGCCCTGTCGTTGGCATCTTGCCCACCTCGGCGATCGCCTGGCGAGCCTGGTGTTGCAGTGCGGGCGTGAGCGGCGCCAGGCCCGCATCGAGGCCGCTCTGACCTGCGCCGGTGATGTAATTGAGCCAGTCGATCAGATTCTGTTCGGTTTTGGTCTGGGGGGAGCAGTTCTGATTCAGCAGCGGCTGCGCCGGCGCAAATGCGTACTCCACGTAGGTGAGCGCATAGGGCGTCACGCTCCCGGAAGTGGTGGCATCCGAATTCGGGATGAGCGTGCCGTCTGACTGCGGAATCATCTCGGACACGGCAGCTTGCATTGAGGCACCCGTCGGCGCCACGAAGGTCGCTGATCCCGATCCAATCGAACCCGGAGTCTGGAGGGCGGCCACCGACAGCCCACCCCACGTGTTGGCGGCAGTCGCCGCGTCGGTCAACGCCCATCCGTTGCCGATCCCGGGGCTGAGCGCCTTGGCCAGGAGCAGCGAACCCGTCGACGCCACGACGCTGTAGGCGGGCTGCGTGGTGCCGAAGTCGGACGTCACACCCAACGGCTTTCCTGTCCTGCTCACGAGAGCGTGGGGGGCAACGGTGTGGAGGAACGTGGTGGCAAAGAGGGTGGTGCCGTCCTGCTGTGATGATCCGACCACACCTGTGACGGTGGCGGACGGGGTGGTGTCGAGCGTGACTGCCAGGGCCGCTGTGTAATAGAGCGACGGAGGCCCCAGTGTGGGATTGTCGAACACCAGTGCCTTCCCAAGTGTGCTGCTCCACAGCACGCTTGTGCGGGTTGGGCCACCACCGATCATCTGAGCGGCCTGGGCGTCGGTGACGTAGAGCTGAGGAAGCTTGCCGAAGACGTACCTCGATCCGAGAACGTTTGTGACGTGCTTGGACTGCACATGCGCGAGGACGACAGCATTGAGTGCGATCGGGACGGCGACATACGGTCGTTGAACAGGGGGCGTGAAGGCCGGTGTTGCCCCGTAGCCGACCGAGCTATAGGCCAAATCCGAGTCTCCGTCTGCGAACGAGCTCAAGGCCGAGGCGTCGGACTGGTTGGACGCCAGATTCTGGGTAACGGCCTTCCCGCCACCGAGCCCCGACGAGCAGGCGGCAAGCGTCCAGTTGGTGATCTGCTGGCCGAGACGATCGGGTGAGAGAGACGTCACTTGACCAGGTGCTGCGCCGCCGCAGGCCGCGTCGATCGACGGAGGCGCGTACGTGACCGGAACAGTGAGATACACGGCGGGCTGTGTGGTTCCTGTCTTGTAGACGGACACCAGCACAACGAAGGTGCACGGGTGGCCCGAATCACAGATCAAGGTGAAACCTGTTGCGAGGGTGCTTCCACCACTCGACTCAGCGGGGATGGTGGCGCTCAGCGTGGAGTAGTCGCCAGAGCTGTTGACCAGTGGCGAGTACTGCGTCTGGCTTCTGTATGTATCGGAGAGCGGATGTGTGCCTGTGGTGCAGTGCACACCCTTGTGGGCGGGTGGAGGAAGAGCCGAAAATGTTGTGGGGTTCCACGGGGTTGGGTTGGGGGGAAGTTGGACATCGGCTGTGCACCAGCCAGTTGACAGAGCCTTCATCTGGAGGCCCTGGGACGTCCCCGCGGCGGTTCGAGTGACGGTGACTGTCATTGACTGACCGTTGGTCAGATCTTGGGTGGGCGTCACTGACAACGTGAAAGTTGGCGCTGTCTGAGCCCGGGCCGGGCCGGTGAAGCTCCACGTGCCCACGACGATGGCCACCAGCGCCATGACCGCCGCCGCCACCGCTACCGACACGGCAATCGAGCGGTTCGGGCCCGGGCGCGCAAAAGCCCTGCGCCGGCCCTGCGGCGCAGGGGAGTTGAGAGCACATCGCTCACCTGGTATTTGCCTTGTGGTCATCAAGTTCCTGCGACCAACGGTTGAAAATCCACCTTTCGTCTGACGGCGGATCGCGGGTCCGGGACCTCCTCGGTTCCCGGACCCGCGATGACGCGGTTACTTCGTTCTTGGTTGTGCTGCTGGGGTTGCTATGTCTGCTGGACGTAGTGCGATGGTGTCCATGCCTTGACGACTCCCCACGTCGGGAAGGCGGGTCCGGCGAACTGACGGCAGGTCGCTCCAGCCTTGTCGACTGTGTTGTTGCCTGTCGCCTTCGACCCGAACTTGAAGGTCGCGAATGTGCTCGCAACCGTGCCGCCGCCGTGCCAGGCCGGCATGGTGGCGCCGCTGTTCAGCGGAACGAAGCCGGAGGCGAGGATCGCCGCCGAGTCGTCACCGTGGCACAGTGCACTCTTGGTCCCCTGCACTGTGACGCCCAGGGCTGTTGTGTGCGTTGTGCTGTTGTCGAAGCCGATCAAGGCCTTGGCCGTCGAGTACGCGGGAAGGTTTGTGTCGGCAACGTTGTAGACGTATCGGACGCCCGGAACAGCAGCCGACGACGCGGACGCGGCGGCCGATGTCGACGCGATGTGGGAGAACCACTCGTTCGACTCCTTCACAACCGACTGGTTGATGGTGTAGGTACCACGGTTGCTTGTGGCGTTGAACGTTCCCGACGGCGAACCGTAGGTGTCGAACACCTTGGTCTGGCCGGCTGTGGCCCGGTTCACCATCTTGTCCATCAACAGTGTCGATGCATTGAACTTGCCGATCGGCTTTGTGTTGATCGAGTTGGCGGCGGTCTTAGTGAACACGCTCGGGTTGTTCCACTCGTTGGCGAACTTACCGGCCGAGTAGATGTAGATCGCGTTCTTGATCGCTGTGCCGTTTCCGGGCAGGGAGCTGTAGTAGATGATCCCGTCCTCGGTGTTCTCCTCGTTCACGGCTGACTTGGAGTGTGTCCCTGTAATTGTGTTGAAGGTTGTGATCGGCTTGCTGGTCTTCCCGCACAGGCCGCCGTGGGATGTGGTTGTTGTCGGCCCGACGAGGGATTCGGGTGTGAAGCCCAAGATTGTTTTGTACACCGAGCGGGTTCCCGCGCCTGTCTGTGGCCAGAACCGCACGACCGGGGCCGTCACGCCACCCTGGCCGTGTGTGGCCGCCGGGCCGTTGGTGCCTGTCCCGGTGATTGTGTTCCATGTGGTGTAGCCCGGCTTGCACAGGTACATGTTCTTCACGGTTGTGATGGAGAGTTGGATCGGCGCTCGAGCGGTGCCGCCTGCGTGGCTCCCGCTCATCGGCCCCACCCCGTCAAGCGCGTAGGCGTAGTAGTCGACGTGCGAGGTCAGGTGAGATGTGGTCCCTGTCGACGGGGTGGGAGGCGACGACGAACGGGAGAATGTGATGCAGCCCTTCTTGTTCGTTGTCGTGCCCTCTTCGAACTTGAGCTGCTTCTTACCGGCCGTCGAGCCGTTCGGAACGCCCGGCTTGCCTGTCGACGCGTTGGTCGATGTCCAGTTGATGCCTGTGGCGCAGAGCGACGGTGTGGCCACGATCTGCTGGTGCGCTGTCGTGCCGCCCGGCAGCTCGGTGTTGATCGACGGTCCGAAGATGTTGTGCATCATCTGATAGGTGGTGAAGGACCCCACGTCGGTCACCTGCTTGACGCTGGCGCCGGCCTGAGCCGATCCCAGGGCGACGGCCGTACCACCGCCGACCACCAGGAGCGACGCCGCAAGAAGGCCTCGCCTCACGAGAAATCGTTTCTTCATCTCTCTCCTTTTGAATCGGAAGGTTTCCTTAGCCACCCGACGGAAGGACCGGGTAACGACTGCACAATGCACTGTCCAGATGAACTCCCCGGCGACGAGGAGGTAATTCGTGGGGGGCATTTTGTGACGTCCTCGCGATGCCCCCACGTATCCCCTGCTTGGAGGGGTCGAGTCGCGTTCATGACCCAGGCCCGCCCTCTCCCCCACCCGGGTCAGAGCCGCCCGCTGCGGCTCTCCGACGACGGCTTGCTCTGGTGAGGAGGGCGGCGTTCAAGGCGATCAGGGCCACGAGCGCAATCAGTGCCCATGGGGGGATCGCCCCAGAGGAGGGACCGTCGTAGGCCACCGGAGCCGGCGCAATGGCCACGATCCGACCGGTGGCCACCGATGTGCCTGTGCTGCCTGTCGCCGTGGATCCCGTCGAGCCGGTGCTCCCCTGTGCTTTGGAGCCCGTCGCCGTCAGTCCCACGATGGTTGCGCTCTTGCCGCTCGAGGTCTTGACCGTGGCGCCTTTGGCCGTCACCTTTGCCCCGCTCGACCCAGAGGACCCCGAGCCCGTGGACGAGCTTCCCGTGGGGGCCTCTGACGTGACGTGGGCGGTCGGATCACCTGGGGGCAGCGCGCCGACCCCGAGACTCCCTCCTTTGAACTGCGGGTTGGCGCAGTTGTTGACTGTGAGGGTGGGGGGTGTCTGACCGGTCATGTACCCGATGGCGTTCGCCATGAATTGGCTCAGTTGGACGGGCAACGGCGAGTAGCCGATTGTCGCCATCTTGATCTGGCCTGTACAGGCGATATATCGCATGAATTTGGCCATGGTGTTCATGACACCGGGATTGGCGTACGTCGACTTGCAGGTCGGTCTGGCCGACGTCGGTGCGCACTGGTACAGGACGTAGGAGTAGGCGGAAATCGGATAGGCGTCCGGGTTGGTGCTGTTGTAAACGTTGATCAGTGTCTGCGAAGTGTCGGGCGCCAGTACTGCCGTCTGCAAAGCGGCGGAGATGTTCAGCGCATAAGGCAGCACCCACTGTCCAGAGGCATTCTCGATCCACGCGACGTCATCGTGGAACACCTTGGCGTAGCCGAACTCGTCGTAGCTGATCGACCAGAGGCCCCCTGGGCTGGCGACGGCCTGCGCCTGCTGTGTTGAGCCCGAATAGCCGTTCCAGGTGTCCTTGGGGGGGAAGCCTGTGCCGTCGTCGATCTCCCAGACCCGGCTGTTGGCCGGGTAGTGGTACTGCTTGACCCAGTTGGCGTAATCCGTCGGGTCGGCGTGCTTCACGAAGTCGTAGAACAGCGCCGTGGTCCCGGACTGACCGGTGCGGTAGTCGACATTAATTGCGTGGTTGGGGAGCACCAACCCCTTGTTGTCGGCGGTGATTGTCGGGCTGTCCCAATTGGTGATCACGCCGAGGAAGATCTTGGCGACGGTGAGACGGGAGAGGTGGAGGTATGTGACCGGGTCGCTCCCGTCAGGATTGACCGAGACGTGGTACATGATGGCGATGGCACCGGCCACGTCGGGGGTGTAAGCGAAGCCGCGGGGGACGTGGCTCAGGACTGTGTTGGTTGTCACACCCGAGTAGAGCTCGGAGTACTCGGCCTCGGTGCCGGCGAAGTCTGCCGTGTTGTCGGCGAAGGCCTGAAGGCCAGCCGGGGACCCGGTGGCGGTGTAGTTGACGTTCACGCCCTGCAATTGTTCCGACTGGGTCCACTGCTGGAAGGCGAGGGAGGCGTAGGTAGAACCCTGTCCGTTGATGCTGGCGTATGTCGTGGCACTGGCCAGACCCTGACCCGTCCCTAGCGCCAGGACGGCCGTAAGGGTCGCTGCGGCAGCGAGGACGCCGCGTCGGCTCATCCGAATCTCCCTTCCACGTAGTCGAGGGTGCGAGGGTCGTCGGGCGAGTCGAACATCTTGGTGGTCGGACCCTGTTCGACCACATAGCCCGGCGCGTTCTCTCCGGCGAGGAAGAAGGCGCAGAAGTCCGACACCCGGTTGGCCTGCTGCATGTTGTGGGTGACAATGACGACCGTTACCTGCTCGCGGAGCTCAGCGATAGTTTCTTCGACCCTGCGCGTGGAGGTGGGGTCGAGAGCCGAGCACGGCTCGTCCATGAGGAGGACATTCGGGGCGACGGCCAGGGACCGGGCGATGCAGAGTCGCTGCTGCTGCCCACCTGAAAGCGCCCCGCCCGGCTGGTCGAGCCGCTCTCGCACCTCCCTCCACAACCCGGCCCTCATCAGCGAGACCTCGACCAGGGCGTCCTTGTCGGAGCACTTGATGCTGGCCAGTTTCAGCCCCGAGAGCACGTTGTCCCGCACGCTCATGGCCGGAAAGGGATTCGGCTTTTGAAAGACCATCCCGATTCGGGTGCGCACCTGCTGGGCCCGGATGTTGTTGCCGTAGATGTCGACGCCGTCCAGTCGGATCTCGCCGTCCATGGCGGCACCCGGAATCAGCTCGTGCATGCGATTCAGCAGCCTGAGGAACGTCGACTTTCCGCACCCCGAAGGACCGATGAGTGCGGTGACCTTGCCGGCCGGCATCACCATTGTCACGCCCTCGAGCACGAGATGATCCCCGAACCAGGCGCAGGCGTCGACCGCTTCCAGCGTGGCCGCCCCCGGTGGCGGCCCCCCGATCAGCTCGGGAATCCTTAATTCGGAGGCAACTCCAGGGATCTGGGCGGTGGGCGGTCCCGAGTCGGCACCGTCGCTCGACGGAGCCCCATGTGCTGCGGGGGAGGTGAGATTGGTCATGCGCGCCCCCTGGCTGGGCTCAACGCGACCGACAACGTGTGGATGGGGTGGAACCGCCGGCGGCGGCGGGCCTTGGTGCGATCACGCCCGAGGGCCCTGGCGATGCCGAAGAGCAACAAGATCAAGAGCATGAGCACCAGCGCGCCGGCGAAGCCTCGCTGGATCGATGATTCCAGGGGCTCGCGAATGAACCGGTAGATGAACAGGGGAAGGCTTTCCTGCGGCCCCTTGAAGGGGTTCCAGTTCATGGCGTTGTAGCCGAATGCGGTGTACAGCAATGGGGCGGTCTCCCCCGCCTCGCGGGCGATGCCGAGGATGGCTCCGGTGGCCAACCCCGACGCTGCCGTGGGCAGCACCACCGACCAGACAACTCTTGCCCGCGACGACCCCAACGCCAACCCGGCCTCTCGGAGGCCGTCGGGAACCAATCGCAGGACCACCTCCACCGAACGGCAGATCGTCGGCATCATCGTCACCGAGAGGGCGAGGGACGCCATGAAGCCGTTGAAGCTGAACAAGTCGGAATCCTTGGCCAACGGGATGATCAGGGTGGCGTAGATGAAAAGGCCCGACACGATCGACGGCATCCCGCTCATGGCGTCCACGAAGATCCTCACCGTTCGGCGGAGGCGTGACCGACTCTCGTTGAGGAAGATGGCGCATGAGACACCCAACGGGAAGGAGAGGAGGAGGGCCAGACCCACTTGTTCGATCGTCCCGACGATGGCGTGCGCTCCGCCGCCTGAGGTCGCGGGCTCAGTCGGCGTGACACCGCTCTGGGAGTGGGCGAAGAATCCCAACCGCAGCGCCGGGAGCCCTCTGATCACCACGTAGGAGACGACCAGGATGAGCGGGATGGCCACCACGACCATGCCGGAGGTGACGGCCACCGTGATCGTGCGGTCGACGGCCGCCAGCCGTCCCAGCCTGTCGTAGGTGGCGACGTAGAAGATGCCAAGGAACAGAACAAAGGAGACGACGAGGAAGCCGAACCACCCCACGCCGTTGGTGAGGACCCCGAAGATCAGCCAGCTCAGGCTGACGCCGCTGATGGCGGCAGCTACGGCGGTGACGACATCCATCTGCTGGAGGTTGCGCGGGCTTCGTGGCGTGCGTTGCCGGGGAGGAGGCCGCGTGTCTGAAGGCGGTTGGGCCGGCCGCCTGCCAACCGGCGCGGCCACCTCGGGAGTCACGGTGGACGGGGTTTCGGGGGTCATCAGGCGTCGACCCCAACGCCGGACCGGCTCCGCGAGACGATCGTCGACGCGATGAGGTTGGTCGAGAGGGTGATGATGAACAGGACCAGGCCTGCGGCCATGAGGCCAGAGACTGTGAACGGGTTGCCACCGGCACGGTTTGCGATGAAGCCGGAGATGGTGGCGCCGCCTTCCTGGAGAATCTGACGGGACACCACGGGCACCTGCGGCAGCAGGAAGACCACGGCGATCGTCTCCCCAAGGGCCCGCCCCAGACCCAACATCGACCCACCGATGATGCCCCCCCGGCCGAACGGGAACACAACGGTCTTGACCATTCCCCACCGCGTCGACCCGAGCGCCAGTGCCGCCTCCTTCTCGCCCGGCGGCGTCTGGGCGAAGACGGCCCTGGTGATAGAGGCGACGATGGGGATGACCATGAGCGAGACCACGATGCCGGCGATAAAGAACGAGTCCGTCAGCGAGGCATCAGCTGTGGTGTGGAAGATCGGGATCCACCCGAGATGTGTGGTCATCCAACGGGACAACGGGACGATTTTCGCACTGAGGAAGTAGAAGCCCCAGAGGCCGAACAGGATGCTCGGGATGGCGGCCAGCAGGTCGATGACCGCCTGAAGCCCTTTCTTGGCCGCCACCGGCGCGTACTCAGCGATGTACAGGCCGACCGTGACACCCAACGGGATGGCGATCACGACGGCGATGAGGGCCACGACCACGGTCCCGAAGAGGAGACCGACAACGCCGATCTTCGGCGGGTAGACGCTGACCTGCCAGGCGATCCTGGTGAAGAACGACGTGCCCTCTTTCGCCAGCGCATGACGGCTCTGGTAGAAGAGGAAAACCCCGATCAGCGTCATGATGACGAGCACGGTCACGCCGGCGGCAAGGGTGAATCTGTCGAACAACCGGTCGATGCGGCCGGGCTGACGAAGGACCTCTCGACGGGTCCGACCGGCGCCGGGTCGACCCGGGGGCACGGTGCTCAACCCTGGAGCGGACAGCACGCCGTCGGCCATCACCGACCCCCGAGAATGCGCTTAGGTGAGGTGGGCGGGCATCGAACCTCTTGCAGTGCACGGACAAACCCGCCAACAGCCGCCGCCCCGGCCGAAACGATGCGCGTTCTCGTGAGAAGGGGTCCGGGCATGTGAGGTAAGGGGGGCCATCGCCGAAGCCCGAAGCCATTCTGTGCCTGCCCATATGTACGACCGGGAAACTGGGCGCGATTCGCAGATGAATTCTCAGTAGCCACGGGGTGAAATCTCCCGATCGGCCGGTGTTCAAAGGGGTATTCGGCTCCTGTTAACCCCAAACAACCCGAGCTACGTTGCCCGGTACGAGTCTGCGTTGCCTTCGCCCACACCCTTGCCTGACCACCGACGGCGTTCAGTGAGACCCAGGCCCACCGCAGGATCAACCAGTCGTCGAGGCCCATTGGCTGTGCCCGCTTGGCGCCCGCCCCGGGCCGAGGACTTGCGTCTGGCCTTGTGCGAAAGCGGCAGGCCAGACGCGGGGGCCTGTTCGCTCCTACATAGCGCCGAGCCAGAAAGCTGAGCTCCGAGCTCCTGGCCTATGGCATGCCGCTCGACAACAGAGGAGCCTCGAATGGCTCGTTCTGGCCGAAAGAAAGCGGGGTCGAACCGGGTGTCGGATCATTCCGACGAGGCTGCAAGATGCGCCTCGCTGGTCGTCAGAGCGCCGATCGCTTCTGTTTCATGACGCATCCGCGGCTTCGGACTGAGGACGGCAGCCGCTTGGGGATCTGTACGTCCTGTGTTCGCAACGGATGTACGGCGCGACTCTGGGCGAGCCACCAACTGCAGCTCGCCGCTCACGTCCTCAAGGGTTCGCTGTGACGGCTCGGGTAACAAGAACGTCAGGGCAAATCCCGCAACTGATGCCGCCGCAGCAACGCCCAGCATTCCGCGGAGGCCGATGTGATCTTGAAGAAAAGGGACGAGAAAGACGCCGAGGAACGCACCGAGTTTTCCAATACCGGCTGCGGTCCCGTGACCCGTGGTTCGCATCGACACCGGAAAGACCTCCGACGGCAGTACGAAGGTCGTCATATTGGGCCCAAATTCGACGAAGAAGTAGCTAAGGCCGAAGATGGCCAGGAAGGGAACGACCGCGGTAGTCAGCTCGGCAAAACCGCCAAGTACCGCAAAACAGACTGCCATCACTGCGAACCCGACGAACTGAAGTCGCCGGTGGCCGATGCGGTCCATCTTCCAGACGGCCAACATGTAGCCAGGTAGTGCAAAGACGGCGAACATGATGAGTGACCACGCAAGCTTCTCCTCGAGCGAGGCGGTCGGGTTGACCTCTTTCAAGATCACTGGGAGCGAGAGCGTGTTGCCGTAGTACGCGTAGTCGAAAAGGAACCACGCCCCGGCGGTACCCAACAAGAGCAGGAGGTTTCGCCGACTGCGCAGGAACTCGCCGAGCCGCAGACGCTGAGGCCTCACTGGGTCTGCCGTTACGGACGTGACGACACCGTCAGAGAACTCTGCAAGGTCGCTGGCCGCCCGCTGGGCATCACCTTGGACAAATGCCGTGAAGCGAGGAGATTCGGGCATCCTTGATCGCAGGTAAATCACAGCTCCAGCCGGGATTGCTCCAAAGGCGAGAAGAAGTCTCCAGGTTGCCTGATCGCTGATCCCCGAGGAGAGCAGGACCAAGGCGATGAGCGGTCCCACGATGAGACCCAGTGCTTGCATCGAGAACACCAGACCGACCAGTCGCCCGCGATTTGCCCGATTCGAATACTCGCTCATCAAAACGGCCGAAACCGGGTAGTCGCCCCCAATGCCGACGCCGAGCACGAAGCGCGTCGCCACCAGGAACGCAAAATTCGGGGCGACTGCTGAGGCAAGGGCTCCGACGACCATGATGATCGCCACTGCGACGTAGGCCCGCTTTCGTCCGAAGATGTCAGCGATCCGACCGACGATCAGCGCTCCGAAGAAGGCTCCCAGGATCGCCGCGCCAGTGACCATCGAAGTTTCGGTCGAGGACAGCTTCCATTGGGTGGTGACCAGCGCTGCCACCGTGCTGATGACGAAGAGGTCGTAGGCATCCGTGAAGAATCCCATTCCCGAAATGACGACGGTCCGGCGGTGGAAGCGGCTGAGGGACGCCTCATCGAGGTTTCCAACGGGCGATTCGAGCGCCGCATTAGGCGGCCCGCTTTCAGGCATGAATTGTGAGTGCACCCTGCCCCTCCTTAGGACCACACTTTCGCGGCCGGAAGTGATCGTCACGCCATCTCAAAGTGAACTCCCCGCGATCACTTCGCGAACGTTTGGTTACAAGCCCGATAGGTTGGGCCGTCATGGAGGATCGATCTCAAGCTGGTACCGAGCTCGACGCCGGCGTGATTCGCCTGTTCGCGTCGGTGTCTGAGGCCATGTCGCGTGCGACCCATGCCCTCTTGCATCAGGACACCGAACTGGCCGAAGAGGTTGTCGCGGGAGACCAGGCGATTGACGAACTGACCGCCGAGCTCGAGCTCGAGGCCTGGCGGCGGTTGACGACCGAGACGCCCGACGCGGCCGCGCTCAGGTACCTCGTCGGCCTGTTGCTCATTCTCCCCGAGCTCGAGCGCAGCGCCGATCTGGCTGAACACATCGCCCAGCGGGCCGTCGGCAACCTTGGTGGGGTCATGCCCTCAGCAAGCCGTGGCGTCATTCAACGGATGACCGAAGTAGCGATCGGGATGTGGCAGGAGGTAACCGACTCATTTCACGCAAGAAGTTCGGTGGCATCAACAATCGCCGAAGACGACGAAGAGATGGACATCCTCCACGAGCGGCTCGTCCGGGAGATCGAAAACGAAGACGTGCCTGTGCCCGTAGCAACCCAGGTGACCCTCTTGGCTCGCTTCTACGAGCGCTTTGCTGACCACGCAGTCAACCTGGCGCGCCGAATCGAATTGCTGCCGGCTTCCAGCGAAGCATGAGTGACCGGGACTTCCGGCTCAGCTTCCCGGCGACCCCATGATGCCGTCGGTCATGCCGTAGCGACGGTAGGGGCCGAAGAACCCCTGTTCCAAGAGGCCGTACCCGATCTGGTCTGCGTAGCTGAAGGTGGCGACGTGGTCGATCAGCCCGTAGCCGGCAATCCCCCTGATCTCGTCGACGTCGAGGACTAGACCCTGGACCACCGGCTCGGGACCGTGGTACATGCCGTGACGCCAATCGGCGTCGATTCCGTAGCCGGTGCCGACCGAGATCCAGTTGGTCAACAGCACCTGGCAGTCGATCTCAATCCCGGTTTCTGGGAAGCGGACCAACGAGCTCTGCACCACGCGGGTTCCCGGTTCGAGACGATGTTCGTGCTCACTCGGTCCGAGCTCATCGATGCCGCGTGCCGGGTCGCTCCACACCCTCTCGCCCTGCACGAGGGGGCGGATCCCGTCGTCGCGCTCATTGCAGATGTACAAGATGGCGTGGTCCTCGAACTGCATCGGGAAGTACGTCCACATCCCAGGCAGGACCATGTCGCCTTCTCGGATCCCTCCCGGCTCGGCCTCTCCCACAGGGCGCACGCCCCATGACCGATCACGGTTGCCCCAGCAGCGATCCGGGGTGACCTCGATGCGCTCGCCGCTCACGGTCATGGAGCCCGTCCACGTACCCGTCTGGGCCAGGCGTTGCGTGTCGAAGATCACCTTCTCCTTGCCTCGGACGAACTGGTGCGGCTCGGCCACGGCAGGGATGTGGCCCTCCCAGGTGATGTCCATGGCGACGGGGTGTTCGGTCGGTTCGACCACGAAGCGCAGACGGCGGAGCGGCTCGAGCACCTCGATCCGGAACGGTCCCACCGTGAGGTCGCCCCGGTCACCGAGCGGCTTCGAGGCCCGCACGATGTGCTGACCCGAACCCATGCGGACGTCGACGAAGGCGTCGACCACGCCGAGATTCGGGTACTGCCCGAACCCGAAGATGGCAAACCACTCATCCGAACACGGATGCATGTTGAAGTAGTAGCGGTCGTAGAAGTTGCGATCGCTGGTTGCCGGGTGCCGGACGAACTCGGCCGCCTGATGGACGGGGAAGTCGTCCCAGGCCGACAGGGTCATGGCGTTGCCATCTGGTTGATCCGACGAGGCCGGCTCAGCCCGGGTGGCAGGCGCACCCGCCGCCGCACCCGCCGGCCACCGGCGCTCCGCACATACCTCCCACCGGCTCCGACGCGTGGCCGGTGGTGGCGAACACTGGGAGCAGTCGGGCTGCACCGACGTGACCCTGCGGGCACGTGGCCGGCGCGTCGGCGTCGGCCATCGGACGCCGCTCCTCGTAGACGGCCTCGCACGTGCGGCACCGGTAGTCGTACAGCGGCATGGCCCTTACCTCCGGGCGGTGATGCTACCAACCACCCTGGTTATCAGTTGTAGTTGTCGAGCAGGGTCACGTCAGTCGCCGAACCACCGGTGGCGTCAAGCCGCACCGAGTACCCGTCGACCATATCGACCCGTTGCACGGCGTCGACGTGGCAGCGCCCCGTGCCGCCCCACTTGGCCTTGGCGGCGGACTTCGCCGCTGGACCGTCCTCGGCCACCACGAAGACCACCTCGTGGTCCTCGCCCATCCGCCCGCCGGCGATCGGGCCGCCGAGAAACGCCGCGTAGAGGTGCATGGGCCGATGTTAGGTGGCGCCGACGCCGCCGAATGTGGGGACCCCCGGCGCAGAGGGGCAGAATGGAGGCATGGCACGACACGACACGCACTCCGCATCCGGTTCGGCACACCCCGACAGCTTCCGTTCCAGGTCGACCTTGGCGGTGGGCGACCGCTCCTTCGAGATCTTCCGCCTCGACTCCGAGCCCCTCTCCGGCCACGACGTCAGCCGGCTGCCGTTCAGTGTGAAGGTTCTCTTGGAGAACCTGCTGCGCCACGAGGACGGCGTACGGGTAGCGGCGGCGGACGTGGCGGCGGTGGCCGATTGGGGGCGCTGGCCCGACGCCCACGGCGCGGCCGCCGGCGATGACGCCAAGGAGATTGCCTTCTCCCCTGAACGCGTGCTCATGCAGGACCTCACCGGTGTCCCCGGCGTCGTCGACCTGGCCTCCATGCGTGACGCACTGGCCGCCATGGGCGGCGATCCTTCGCGCATCAACCCCCTCGTACCGGTGGAGTTGGTCATCGACCACTCGGTGATCGCCGAGCGATCGGGCGCGTCCACCTCGTTCGAGGACAACGTCCGCATCGAATACGAGCGGAACCTGGAGCGCTACCAGCTGCTGCGGTGGGCACAGGGCTCCTTCGACGGCTTCCGGGTGGTCCCACCGGGCACCGGCATCTGCCACCAGGTCAACCTCGAGTACCTCTCCCGGGTGGTCTTCGCCACCCCGGACGGCCGCGCCTACTGCGACACCCTGGTGGGTCTGGACTCCCACACCACCATGGTGAACGGACTGGGGGTGCTCGGCTGGGGAGTGGGCGGTATCGAGGCCGAGGCGGCCATGCTCGGCCAGCCCATCTCCATGTTGCTCCCGCCGGTGGTCGGACTCCGTCTCGTCGGCGAGCTGCCGGAGGGTACGACCGCCACCGACTTGGTCCTCACCATCACGGAGCTCCTCCGCCGCCACGGCGTGGTGGGCAAGTTCGTCGAGGCGTTCGGCCCCGGGGTGTCGTTGGTGCCGGTGGAGACCAGGGCGACCATCGGCAACATGGCGCCCGAGTACGGCGCCACCTGCACGATCTTCCCCATCGACCGGGCTACGGTCGACTACCTCCGGTTCACCGGCCGCGACGAGGACCACCTGGCCCTGGTAGAGGCCTTCGCCAAGGAGCAGGGGCTCTGGCACGAGCCGGCTGGGGACGAATCGGTCTACTCAGAAACGGTGGAGCTCGACCTCTCGACGGTCCAGCCCAGCCTCGCCGGGCCCTCGCGCCCGCAAGACCGCGTCTCTCTGGCCGGGGCGGGCAACGCCTTTCGCACGGCCCTCGGCCACGAGCCGCACTCGGCCCCCGAGCCGACGGCCGACGACCATCACCTCTCCGACGGCGACGTGGTCGTCGCCGCTATCACCAGCTGCACCAACACCTCCAACCCCCAGGTGCTGGTGGCGGCCGGTCTATTGGCCCAGCGGGCCGTCGAGCGCGGGTTGTCGGCCAAGCCATGGGTGAAGACCACGCTGGCGCCCGGCTCGCGGGTGGTGATGGACTATCTCGGTCGGGCGGGGCTCACCGAACCGCTCGAGCAGCTTGGCTTCTATCTCGTCGGGTATGGCTGCACCACCTGCATTGGCAACTCGGGCCCCCTCCTCCCCGGCCTCTCCGAGAGCGTCCAGGAGCATGATCTCTCAGTGGTCTCGGTGCTGTCGGGGAACCGCAACTTCGAGGGACGAATCCACCCCGACGTGCGGATGAACTACCTGGCCTCGCCACCCCTGGTCGTCGCCTACGCCTTGGCCGGCACCATGGCTATCGATCTGTCGACCGACCCCCTCGGCACCGACCGGGACGGGAAGCCCGTCCTCCTCTCCGACCTGTGGCCGAGCGACCGCGAGGTCGCCGAGGTGATCCGCCAGTCGCTCACCTCCGACGAGTTCCGTTCCCGCTACGCCTCGGTGTTCGAGGGGGACGACCTCTGGCGAGCAGTGCCGGTGGCCGAGGGCGAGACCTTCGCCTGGGACGCCGATTCGACCTATGTCCTCCAGCCCCCGTACTTCGAGGGGATGGCGGCCGAGCCCGAGCCGGTGTCGGACATCGAGGGCGCCCGGGTACTCGCCCTCCTGGGCGACAGCGTGACCACCGACCACATCTCCCCGGCCGGCTCCATCCGGGCCACGTCACCTGCCGGCGAGTACCTGACGGGCCGCGGGGTGGCCCGGGAGGACTTCAACTCCTACGGCACCCGTCGGGGCAACCACGAGGTGATGGTGCGCGGCACCTTCGCCAACGTACGGCTGCGCAACCAGTTGGCCCCGGGCACCGAGGGCGGATACACCGTCCACCTCCCCGATGGCGAGGGGACGACGATCTTCGACGCCTCCATGCAGTACCAGCGCGACGGTGTGCCGCTGGTGGTACTGGCCGGCAAGGAGTACGGCACCGGCTCGAGCCGGGACTGGGCCGCCAAGGGGACCCGGCTCCTCGGTGTCCGGGCCGTGCTCACCGAGAGTTACGAGCGCATCCACCGCTCGAACCTGGTCGGGATGGGCGTGGTGCCGCTGCAGTACCTGCCGGGTGAGTCGGCGGCGTCGCTCGGGCTCACCGGCCACGAGTCCTACACGATCACCGGGCTGACCGAACTGAACGAGGGCGCCATCCCCAAGGAAGTCGCCGTCCGGGCCACCGCCGACGACGGGGCGGTGGTCGAGTTCACCGCCCGGGTGCGGATCGACACCCCGATGGAGGCCGAGTACTACCGGCACGGGGGCATCCTCCCCTTCGTGCTCCGCCGGCTGGCGGGCTGACCGCCCTTAGGTGGTCTTGACCACCCGGAAGGTCTCGGCCAGCGAACCGTCGGGAAGTCCGGCCAATCGGGCCGCCCCGCCCGACCACTCCCGCAACATCGGTTCGAGCTGCTCGCCGTCGCCGACCTGGCTGCGGTGGCTGCGCAAGGCCGCGAGCTTGCGATCGAAGGTGGTGGTCGTCTCCACCGCGATGTCCGGAGAAGTGAAGGCCATCAGCCACAGCTCGTCGACGGTGTGCGGTTCGAACCCCTCCTCGAGGAGCTCGGGGTGGGCGAAGGGGTTGCGGGCGTCGGGGTAGACGGCGCACGCCGTCGCCTCCCCGGCGGCCAGGTGGTCGGGGTGGCTGGCGTAGATGCGGTCCCAGCTTCGCTCGGGTGACTGGGACAGCACCCGTCCCGGGCGGAACCGTCGGATCTCCCGGCTGATGTCGCGGCGCAGGTCGAGCGAGGGGACGACCCGTCCGTCGGGGTGGCCGAGGAAGGTGACCTCGCTCACGCCCACCTCGGCGGCGGCCGCTCGCTGCTCGTCCTGGCGGATGGCCGCCATCTCGGAGCGGGACATGTCGAGGTCGTTTCCCCCGGCATCGCCGTCGGTGACGATGCAGTAGGCGACCTTGACCCCCGCCGAGGTGAAGGCGGCCACCGTCCCGGCGGCGCCGAAGTCCACGTCGTCGGGGTGGGCCGTCACCACCAGCACCCGGTCCACCCCGTCGTCGGGGGACCAGAGGGGAAGGGTTGCCGTCGAGCCGTCGCTCACCGGCCGCGGCCGGTGGGGACACTCACAGGACGCTGTCTTCGGCCAACGGCACCCAGGCGGCGAGGTCGGCCAGACGGGGGTCGTTGGAGAAGACCTCGACGATCGGGAGCCGCAGCCCCAGTCGGCGCTGGATCACCTCGGCCTCGACGACCTGGTTCCACAGGACCAGGGAGGCGACGACTCCGGTCGAACCGGCCCTGGCCGTGCGGCCCGAACGGTGGAGGTAGGCCTTGTGGTCCTCGGGGGGGTCGTAGTGGATGACGACGTCCACACCTTCGATGTGCAGGCCGCGGGCCGCCACGTCGGTGGCCACCAGCACGTGGAGCTTGCCCGAGGAGAAGTCGGCGAGGGCGCGCTCTCGGTTCGACTGGCGCAGGTCACCGTGGATCCCGGCCGACCCGATGCCCTCCTTGGCCAACTGCTCGACCAGCTTGTCGGCGCCGCGCTTGGTGCGGACGAAGACCAGTACCTTGTCCTGGGGCCGGCTGATGGCCGCCGCCACCTTCACCTTGTCCATCTGATGGACCTGGAGGAAGCGGTGCTCCATGGCGGACACGGTCTGGGTGTTCGACACCACCTCGTGGTGTACGGGGTTGGTGAGGTAACGG
>Ga0265327_10002520_pt1 | contig 19081 bp, 12 predicted proteins | sample 41621metaG_FD_202089 | JGI IMG/M metagenome (GOLD analysis project Ga0265327, IMG submission 202089) | Rhizosphere microbial communities from Carex aquatilis grown in University of Washington, Seatle, WA, United States - 4-16-21 metaG | ecosystem: Host-associated > Plants > Roots > Rhizosphere...
CTTCACCCGTGAAGGCATCCAGCGTGACAAGCGCGCCCAGCAGATCATCGACGATGAACTCAAGCGCTTCCGCCTGGACCTGAACGACCAGCTGCGTATCGTGGAGGCTGACGCCTTCGACCGTATCAAGAAGCTGCTGATCGGCAAGGTCGCCAACGGTGGACCCAACAAGCTGGCCAAGGGCACGACCCTGGACGACGCTTACCTGTCGTCGGTCGACAAGTTCCATTGGTTCGACATCCGTCCTGCCGAAGACGAACTGGCCAACCAGCTGGAAAGCATCAAGAACTCGCTGGAGCAGACCCGCCACAGCTTCGACCTGGCTTTTGAAGAAAAGCGCAAGAAGCTGACCCAAGGCGACGAGTTGCCCGCTGGCGTGCTGAAGATGGTCAAGGTTCACCTGGCTGTCAAGCGTCGCTTGCAGCCTGGTGACAAGATGGCCGGCCGTCACGGTAACAAGGGTGTGGTCTCCAAGATCGTGCCCATCGAAGACATGCCTTACATGGCTGACGGCACCCCTGCCGACATCGTTCTGAACCCGCTGGGCGTGCCTTCGCGGATGAACGTCGGTCAGGTGCTGGAAGTGCACTTGGGCTGGGCCGCCAAGGGTATCGGCCACCGCATCGGCAACATGCTGCAGCAAGAAGCTGCCGCCGCCGAGTTGCGCAAGTTCTTCGACGAGCTGTACAACAAGTCCGGCGGCAAGAAGGAAGACATCGACTCCTTCAACGACACCGAGATCCTGGAAATGGCCGGTCACCTGTCCAAGGGTGTGCCGTTCGCCACGCCGGTGTTCGACGGTGCGAAGGAAGAAGAAATCCGCGCCATGCTGCAACTGGCTTATCCGGCTGACATCGCCAAGGCCAAGGGCCTCACCCCGACCCGCACGCAGGCCATCCTGCACGACGGTCGCACCGGTGAAGCCTTCGAGCGTCCTGTCACCGTCGGCTACATGCACGTGCTGAAGCTGCACCACTTGGTGGACGACAAGATGCACGCCCGCTCGACCGGTCCTTACTCGCTCGTCACGCAGCAGCCGCTGGGTGGTAAGGCGCAGTTCGGTGGTCAGCGCTTCGGTGAAATGGAAGTGTGGGCCCTGGAAGCGTATGGCGCTTCCTACGTGCTGCAGGAAATGCTCACGGTCAAGTCCGACGACGTCAATGGTCGTACCAAGGTCTACGAGAACATCGTCAAGGGCGAGCACTCGATCGACGCAGGTATGCCGGAGTCGTTCAACGTGCTGGTCAAGGAAATCCGGTCTCTCGGTATCGACATCGAGTTGGAGAAAAACTGACTTGTTAAAGCCCCGCCATGCGGCGTTGGTCGGGTGCTTGCATAGCGATGCTATGCGGCTCACCCGCCCGCCTTGCCTGGCGCGCCTTTACCGGCGTCATTTTTCCTCCACCGTTGAGCACTGAAATTTAGGAGAAAGCCATGAAAGGCTTGTTGGATCTCTTTAAGCAATTCACCCCTGATGAGCATTTCGATGCCATCAAGATCGGCCTGGCCTCGCCCGAGAAGATTCGGTCGTGGTCCTTCGGCGAAGTGAAGAAGCCCGAAACCATCAACTACCGTACGTTCAAGCCTGAGCGTGATGGCCTGTTCTGCGCCAAGATCTTTGGCCCGATCAAGGATTACGAGTGCCTGTGCGGCAAGTACAAGCGCCTGAAGCACCGTGGCGTGATCTGCGAGAAGTGCGGCGTCGAAGTGACCCAGACCAAGGTCCGTCGTGACCGCATGGGCCACATCGAGCTGGCTGCGCCTTGCGCCCACATCTGGTTCCTGAAGTCGCTGCCTTCGCGTCTGGGCCTGGTCCTGGACATGACGCTGCGCGACATCGAGCGCGTGCTGTACTTTGAAGCCTATGTGGTGGTGGACTCCGGCATGACGCCGCTGAAGAAATTCAGCATCATGTCCGAGGACGATTACGACGCCAAGCGCATCGAGTACGGCGATGAATTCGAGGCCCTGATGGGCGCCGAAGGCATCAAGAAGCTGCTCGAAGAGATGGACCTGGACGTCGAGATCGACAAGCTGCGCAACGACATGACGGGCAGCGAGCTGAAGATCAAGAAGAACGCCAAGCGCCTGAAGGTGATGGAAGCGTTCAAGAAGTCCGGCATCAAGCCCAACTGGATGGTGATGGACGTGCTGCCTGTGCTGCCGCCCGATCTGCGTCCTCTGGTGCCGCTGGACGGCGGTCGTTTCGCGACCTCCGATCTGAACGACCTGTACCGCCGCGTCATCAACCGCAACAACCGTCTGGCCCGTCTGCTCGAGCTGAAGGCGCCTGAAATCATCGTGCGCAACGAAAAGCGCATGCTGCAGGAATCGGTTGACTCGCTGCTGGACAACGGCCGTCGTGGCAAGGCCATGACCGGCGCGAACAAGCGTGCCCTCAAGTCGCTGGCCGACATGATCAAGGGTAAGAGCGGTCGCTTCCGTCAGAACTTGCTGGGTAAGCGCGTCGACTACTCCGGTCGTTCCGTCATTACCGTGGGCCCAACCCTGAAGCTGCACCAGTGCGGTCTGCCCAAGCTGATGGCGCTTGAACTGTTCAAGCCCTTCATCTTTGCGCGCCTGGAAGCCATGGGCATCGCCACCACGATCAAGGCCGCCAAGAAGGAAGTCGAATCGGGTACGCCCGTCGTGTGGGACATCCTTGAAGAAGTGATCAAGGAACACCCCGTGATGCTGAACCGTGCGCCTACGCTGCACCGTTTGGGCATCCAGGCGTTCGAGCCCGTGCTGATCGAAGGCAAGGCCATTCAGCTGCACCCGCTGGTTTGTGCGGCCTTCAACGCCGACTTCGACGGTGACCAGATGGCCGTTCACGTGCCGCTGTCCATCGAAGCACAGATGGAAGCCCGCACGCTGATGCTGGCCTCCAACAACGTGCTGTTCCCTGCCAACGGCGAGCCCTCCATCGTCCCGTCGCAAGACGTGGTGCTGGGCCTGTACTACGCCACCCGCGAGCGCATCAACGGCAAGGGTGAAGGCATGGTCTTTGCCGACATTCCCGAGCTGCAACGCGCGCTGGACAACGGTGTCGTCGAAATCACCGCCAAGATCAACATCCGTCTGACCGAGTACGTCAAGGACAAGGTCACTGGTGAGTTCACGCCCGAGACCAAGCTGGTCGAGACCACTGTTGGTCGTGCTTTGTTGAGCGAGATCCTGCCCAAGGGCCTGCCTTTCGCGAACATCAACAAGGCGCTCAAGAAGAAGGAAATCTCCCGCCTCATCAATACTTCGTTCCGCAAGTGCGGTCTGAAGGAAACGGTGGTGCTGGCTGACAAGCTGCTGCAGAACGGCTTCCGCCTGGCGACGCGCGCTGGTATCTCCATTGGCATCGACGACATGCTCGTGCCGAAGGAAAAGCACGGCCTGATCGAGCGCGCCGAAAAGGAAGTCAAGGAAATCGAACAGCAGTACGTCTCCGGTCTGGTGACCGCTGGCGAGCGCTACAACAAGGTGGTGGACATCTGGGGCAAGACCGGCGACGAAGTCGGCAAGGTCATGATGTCGCAGCTGTCCAAGCAAAAGACCATTGACCGCAACGGCGTGGAAGTCGATCAGGAATCGTTCAATTCGATTTACATGATGGCTGACTCCGGTGCCCGTGGTTCTGCTGCCCAGATCCGCCAGCTGGCCGGCATGCGCGGCCTGATGGCCAAGCCTGACGGCTCCATCATCGAGACCCCCATCACGGCGAACTTCCGTGAAGGTCTGAACGTGTTGCAGTACTTCATCTCCACCCACGGTGCCCGTAAGGGTCTGGCGGATACGGCGTTGAAGACCGCGAACTCGGGCTACCTGACCCGTCGTCTGGTGGACGTGACGCAAGACTTGGTCGTGACCGAAGTCGATTGCGGCACCGATCAAGGTATCGCTACCCGCGCCCTGGTTGAAGGTGGTGAAGTCATCGAGTCGCTGCGCGACCGCATCCTGGGCCGCGTGCCCGCGATCGACGTGCTGCACCCCGAGACCCAACAGATCGTCATCACGGCCGGCACCATGCTGGACGAAGACGCCCTGGACGTGCTGGAAGCCGCTGGCGTCGACGAAGTCAAGGTCCGCACACCGCTGACTTGCGCCACACGCTTCGGCCTGTGCGCCAAGTGCTACGGCCGCGACCTGGGCCGCGGTGGCCTGGTGAACTCCGGTGAAGCTGTGGGCGTGATCGCTGCGCAGTCCATCGGTGAACCCGGCACGCAGCTGACCATGCGTACCTTCCACATCGGTGGTGCCGCTTCGCGTGCCGCCATCGCGTCGAGCGTGGAAGCCAAGTCGGACGGCATCATCGGCTTCAATGCCACGATGCGTTACGTCACGAACGGCAAGGGCGATCTGGTGGTGATCTCGCGTTCCGGCGAAATCATCATCTCCGACCAGCACGGCCGTGAGCGTGAGCGTCACAAGGTGCCGTACGGCGCGATCCTGAACGTCAAGGCTGACCAGACCATCAAGGCTGGCCTGATCCTGGCGACCTGGGATCCGCTGACCCGTCCGATCATCACCGAATTCGCCGGTAAGGCCCGCTTCGAGAACGTCGAAGAAGGCGTGACCGTGGCCAAGCAGGTGGACGAAGTGACCGGTCTGTCGACCCTGGTTGTGATCGACCCCAAGCGCCGTGGCGCTGCCAAGGTCATCCGCCCTCAGGTCAAGCTGCTGGACGCCTCTGGCGCCGAAGTGAAGATCCCCGGTACCGACCACGCCGTGACCATCGGCTTCCAGGTTGGCGCGCTGATTCAAGTGCGCGACGGCCAGGATCTGTCGCCTGGTGAAGTGCTGGCCCGTATCCCAATCGAAGGCCAGAAGACCCGCGACATCACCGGCGGTCTGCCGCGTGTGGCCGAGTTGTTCGAAGCCCGCTCGCCCAAGGACAAGGGTTCGCTGGCCGAGATCACGGGTACCGTGTCCTTCGGCAAGGAAACCAAGGGCAAGGTTCGCCTGCAGATCACCGATCCCGAAGGCAAGGTCTGGGAAGACCTGGTTCCGAAGGAAAAGAACATCCTGGTGCACGAAGGCCAGGTGGTCAACAAGGGCGAATCCATCGTCGACGGCCCGGCCGATCCGCAGGACATCCTGCGTCTGCTGGGTATCGAAGAGCTGGCGCGCTACATCGTCGACGAAGTGCAGGACGTCTACCGTCTGCAGGGCGTGAAGATCAACGACAAGCACATCCAGGTGATCGTTCGCCAGATGCTGCGTCGTGTGCAAATCACCAACCCGGGCGACTCCAGCTACATCGCTGGTGAGCAAGTCGAACGTTCGGAACTGCTGGACACCAACGACCGCCTGCGCGGCGAAGGCAAGATGATCGCCACGCACAGCGATGTGCTGCTGGGTATCACCAAGGCTTCGCTGTCGACCGACTCCTTCATCTCGGCCGCTTCCTTCCAGGAAACGACCCGCGTGCTGACCGAGGCTGCCATCATGGGCAAGCGCGACGAGCTGCGCGGCTTGAAGGAAAACGTCATCGTGGGTCGCCTGATCCCTGCCGGTACCGGCATGGCCTTCCACCAGGCTCGCAAGGCCAAGGAAGAGATGGACGACAGCGAACGCCGCGCCATCGCCATGCAGGAAGCCCAGGAGCGCGCTGCGCTCGAACTGGCTGCCCTGGATGGTGACGACGTGGACGCCGCACCTGCTGAAGGCGGTGCCGCTGCCGAGTAATCGCCAGCTGCCCTGATCGCTTTTCAAGCGAGCGCCAAGCGCCAGGCCCGAAAGGGTGCTGGCGCTTTTTCTTTGGGCGCGCACGATCTGTGCATTTCGTCACGGCAGTCAGGGCCTGCTCTGCCGACTGTTCACAAGCGGCCGGAAAGAGCCGGTTTTTCTGCCCATGGCGCAGGTGTGGCCTCTCATATCGTTCGACGCATTCCAACCAATTCACAGGAATGCAACTTTATGAGCGCACTCACCCACAACTTCGAGGTTTGCATTGCCAGCACGGAGGCCGAGCTGCAGCAGGCCTGCATCGTGCGCAAGGTGGCTTACGGCCACCACCTCGGGGACGAAGCCGTTGCGGGCTTCTCGTCGGTTGAGGCGCTGGACCGCACGCCCGGCACGGTGGTGCTGCTGTGTCGGGACAAGGTGACGGGTGAGGCGGTCGGCACGGCGCGCATCAACGTGGGCCATGACGCCCATGCCCTGCTCATCGAGCGCCATGTGATCCTGCCTCGTCAGATCGCCTCTCGGCTGCGCGCCGAGGTGACACGCCTGGCCGTGCTGCCCGGTGCGAATGGCCTGGTCAAGCTGTGCCTGATGAAGGCGGTGTACCACTACTGCCTGGCCAACGGCATCGACTGGCTGGTCATCGCCGCTCGCAACGATGCGCTGGGCCGCGCCTACCGTGGCCTGGGCTTCAAGGATTTTCTGGCACCCGGGCAGATGTTGCCTCTGCCCTATGCCGGGAACTTGCCGCACTACGTCTTCACCTTTGACGTACAGGATGCAGAACCATCGTGGCGCCAGTCAGGCCACCGTCTGCTGGGTTTCATGATGGACAGGTCGCTGCGGGACCTGCCGGACTTCCAGGCTAGGCCTCTGCCTGCTGTGGCTTCGCACTCGCAGTCTCTGGTGGCCTGAGCGAGCCGCTGGTCCAGCGGGCAATCGCACTGGAGAGCTCTTCCAGTGTGCAGGGCTTGGACAGGAAGTCGTCCATGCCGGCATCCAGGCAGTCCTGGCGTTCGGAGTCGCTGGCTGTGGCGGTCAAGGCCAGGATGGGTACCCGCGGCAGACCCAGGGCGCGCTCTCTTTCGCGGATCATGCGTGAGGCCTGGTAACCGTTCATCACCGGCATCTGGCAGTCCATGAGGATGAGGTCGGGTCGCAGGCCGTCAGGCAAGGCCTGGCGCACGGCTTCCCCGCCGTCTTTCACCCGCACGGTGTACACCTCCATGATCTCCAGGAAGTTCATGGCCACCAGCGCACTGACGTCGTTGTCTTCGGCCAGCAGCACGCGGCAGGAGCCTGGCATGCTGACCGGGGAGCTCGTTGAGCTGGGGGGCGGGCCGCTGGCCTGCGAACTGGCCGAGGGCAGGCGGGCCGTGAAGGTCAGCGTGCTGCCCTGGCCTTGCACACTGCGTGCGCTCACGTCGCCCCCCATGGCCCTGGCAATGTCGCGGGCGATGGTGAGCCCCAGTCCGGCCCCCTCGGTCGAGCCTTCTGCCGAATCGGATTGTTGGAAGGCCTCGAAAATCCGGCCCAGGTCGGCTGGTGGGATGCCGGGGCCGGTATCGTGCACATCGGCTCGCACCATGCCACTGGCCTCGTCGCGGCTGATGCTCAAGGTCACGCCACCTTCCCGGGTGAACTTGACGGCATTGCCCAGCAGGTTGTGCAGCACCTGCCTGAAGCGGCCGGGGTCGACCATCACCCAGCAGGGGTTGGGCAAGTCATCCTGCAACTGAAAGGTGAGCCCTTTTTCCTCGCACCGCACCGCGTAGATCCCGGCGATCTGTTCGATCTGTGCGGCCAGATCATTGCGTTCGCTGCGGATCAGGAACTGCCCCGATTCGATGCGGGAGATGTCCAGCAGGTCGTTGATGAGGGACAGCAGGTGGGAGCCCGAGGTTTCGATCAACTCGACACGGCGGCTCAACGCTGGTTCGGGCACGGCATCGCGCAATAACCGGGCCACGCCCAGAATGCCATGCAGGGGCGTGCGCAACTCGTGGCTGATGTTGGCCAGGAATTGCGTGCGCACGGCGCTCTGGCGCATGGCCACTTTCAGGGCCTCTGCCTTGTCCTGGGCCAGGGCCTCGGCTTGCAGCCGCAGCTGGATGCCCTCCTGAATCCGCTTTTCGGTGCGTGCAGCCGTGGCAACCTGCAGGCCCAGCAGCAGCAGCAGGCCGATGCCCCCCAGCTCGCCATAGACTTCGCCGCGCAGGAACAGCCCCAGCGCGGCGGGCGCCATGATCGGGATGGCGTACCCCATGGTGAAACGCGCGCTGACCTGGAGCCCGAAGGTGGCCACACAGGAGATGCAGGCCAGCACCGCCCCGAAAAATGAGGCCACGGGCCAGGGCGCGGTGCTGATCACATACAGCCCGGCGACGCCCCAGACCGCACCATCGGCAACGAGCGCCACCAGGGTGCAATTGGCCCAGGATGGCCGGTGTGTGGCGCGTGAGGCGTACAGCCAACCCTGGGTAAGGCGAAAGGCCGAAACGGCCAGTTTGGTGATCAGCCAGGCGTCGACCAGCATGCTGGAGGCAACGATGCCACGCAACGCGATGCCCAGTACCATGGCAAAAGCGGTGGCAACGACCATCCCGAGCCGCGCATGGGTCCAGACCATGTCCAGCTGTTCGTCGCTGATCTTGTGTCGATACCAGTCCGGGCGTGGTGGTGGGCGCATTGCCGATCCCGCAAGGAGCGCAACTTCCGCCTTGTCGTCCCTAGTTAGTCACCACAGCACTTTGCGCTAAAAATGACCAGCGGTCCAGTGTCGCCGGTGTCGCACTTTGGCCTCAGGCGGGCGCGGCTGGAGCGGCCGTTTCATTGCCAGCCTGGCATCACGGGCAGGTCGGTCGGCCCGACCTCTGCACCGAGCTGGGTGAGCAGGGTCGTGACCTGGCCACGGTGGTGTGTCTGGTGGTTGAAGACCTGCATCACGGCGACCACGTAGGGCATGGTGATTTCCTTTTGATAGCTCACGCTGAAGAAGCTGAGCAGGCGCGAGGGTGTTGCCACCTCCAGGCCCTCGGCCCAGTCCATCAGGCGCTGGTCCATGGCCTGGCGGGCGGCGCGCAAGGCGGCAAAGTCGCTGTGCACCTCCTGGTCAGGCGAGGTCATCGTGACCGGCTGGCCATGCAGGCGCTGCATCCAGGCTTCATCGGCCAGCAGCAGGTGGTTGAGCGTGCCGTGGATGGAGCGAAAGAAGGCGCCGCGATCGGCCTTGCGCTGCTCGTCCGCCAAGGCGTCTGCCGCGGCGTAGACCTTCTCGTTCATCCAGCGGTTGTAGCGGGCCATGGTGGTGGCGTAGTCGCGCAGATCCCATGGTGCTTGCGGTGGGCGATCACTCATGCGGTCCTCCTGTGTTGATGCAGGGCTCAAGCCTAAACCTTATGGAATGCTCGGGCTTTGTCATGGGCTATGGCCTTGCTCTGACTAGAGTGTGGCGTCCGGGCGCCATAGGCGGAGCCCGGTCAAGACCAAAAGGGGTGAGCAGATGGACATGCACGCGTTACAACAGTTTCTCAGCACCACGGTGACGGAGCTGGCCATCAAGGTCGTGGCCGCCATTCTGTTCTGGGTCATCGGGCGATGGCTGATCAGCAAGGTGATCGGCCTCATGTCGATGACCATGAGCCGCAACCATGTGGACCCGACGCTGACCAAGTACCTGGGCTCCATCGTGGCCGTGGCCCTCAACATCGCTCTGGTGCTGGGCATCCTGGGCTACTTCGGCATCCAGACCACCTCGTTTGCCGCCATGCTGGCTGGCGCAGGTGTCGCCATCGGTGCGGCCTGGAGCGGTTTGCTGGGCAACTTTGCGGCGGGCGCCTTCATGCTGGTGCTGCGCCCCTTCAAGGTGGGGGACTTCGTGTCCATCGGGGGCGTGGTCGGCACCGTGCATGAACTGGGCCTGTTCGGCACCACCATCGTCACGCCCGACAACGTGCTCACCGTGGTGGGCAATGGCAGGATTTTTGGCGAGACCATCCAGAACTTCGACGCGCTGCCCGTGCGCCGGGTGGAGCGCGTGGCCCAACTGGCCAATGGGGTGGACCCGCTCGACGCCATCGCGCGCTTGAAGGCCGCGGTGGCCCAGATTCCCAATGTGGCGCAGTCCCCCGCGCCTGAGGTCAACCTGCTGGACATGAAGCTGGAAGGCCCGCAGATCGCCGTGCGCCCTTATACGGCCAATGCCAACTACTGGCAGGTCTACTTCGCCACCAACGAGGCCATCGTCAAGGTCTGCGCGGAGGCCGGCTGGCCCGCCCCGGCACTCACGCAGATCCACAAGGTTCAGCAGGTGGCGTGATACCTCAATGCCTCAGGGCTTGGCCGGCAGGTAGAACTCGCTGGCCAGGAGCTTGCTGCCCTTGCGCGTGCTGCCGTCGAGTGCAGGCAGGCGAACCGGCACGATGGCGCCCACCGCCAGGATGCCCGTGCTGCCCAATGCCTCATAGCCGGCCTGGATCTGCTTGTCGCTGGCGCCGGTCAGGCTCAGGTCCAGATCGGGGTGGAGCACCGGGGTGATCACATTGAGCTTGGTGGCCGCCAGCGAGGGGCAGGGTGTGGTGATGCACACGATGCCCGTGCTCTTGACGCCATAGAAGCTGCCCAGCGGCTTGTTGCGCAGCCCCTGTCCTTGCCAGGCTTCGGTGATGGTCAACTGCTCGGCGGTGTAGAAGCCGGCTGGCGCGGGCTCCAGCAGGCCGCGCACCAGGGCATGGCCTTGCGCGAACTCGGCGTCAAAGGCGGTACGCTGTTCAATGGTCCAGCCCAGGGCATTGGCGTTCAGTTGCACGGCGTGACACTCTTTCTGCAGGCTGCCATCGGCGCAGCGCGTCAGGGCCTGGTTGACGGCCTTCACGAAGTAGCCGCCGCACATCGGGTAGGCGCACTTGCGCGTGTCCAAGCGCGTGACGATCAGGTAGCCGTCGCGTGTCTGCAGGGTGGGCGTGGTGGCATCTTGTGCGCTGGCGAACATCGGGCTGCCAAGCAAAGTCAGTGCGCTCCATGCGCTCAGGGTCAGTCGTTTGATCATGATGAGGGCCTCCATGGCGTGGGTTGTGCCGCGCAATATAGGCGCCGATCCGGTCAACGACATCAGGGTATGACCGCCAGCAATGGCAAGAGGTATTGCAGCTTGTAAGCGGTGCGCTTCAGCGGCGCTCGACATCCTCGGGGCTGGGCAGGCCCGGATGCGGCCAGCCCAGCAACTCGGCCAGGCGCGTCACCACCCACACGGCCTCGGCCTCCTGCACCGCGCCATCGGGCGACAACAGGCCCTTGAGGCAGCGGTCCAGTACCTCCTGCTCGTCCACACCGATCTCGACATGGATGCTGCGGCAGTGCTCGGTCAGGTGCTGGGCCAGGTCCTCGCACACCTCGTAGCGGTCGCGCAATTCACGCAAGGGGATCGTCAGCCGCTTGCGCGCATCGCTGTGCAGCGCGATGAACGAAGGCGGGATCTCGATTTGGTATTCATCCGACATGCAGGCTTTGTACCTCATGCTGCCCCTGCAACGTTGGACAATCTCGCCATGCCTGCCCTGTCTCCTCCCACTTCCCTGCCGGCGTCGCCGCAGACCAGTGGCTGGCGCTTTCGCCCCCGTCTGACCTTGCAGACCCTGACCCGGGGGGATGGCCTGCTGGGCATGCAGGCGCACGGGCGCTTCGGGCCACGTGGCCCGCAGGTGACGCTGGCGCGCGTGGACTGGACGTACACCGGCCCGCAAGGCCGTTACTGGGCCATGCCTGCGCCCATCAGCGTGCTCTACGTCCGCCAGGGCCTGACCGTGGACGTGCCCGACGCCCAGGGCCGCCTGCACACCCTGCAGCGCGACGTGCAGGCCGAGGCCGATGCACTGGGTGAGCTGCTGGACAGCGGCCTGCGCCCCTTGCCTGACGATACCCTGCAATGGCGTGCTCCCCAGCTCGCCCAGGCTGCGGGACAGCCGCATGAACCCTTGTGGTCCCTGCACCAGGAGGACCAGTTCTCGGACTACTGGGTCGAGCAACTGCCCCGCTTGCAGGCCCGTGGCTGGTCCGTCATCGTGCGGCCCGGCTTTGCGCACCAGAGCACCCCCGTGTCCGCCTGGCGGCTGATCATCAGCCCGGAAACCGGCGAGGCGACCGGGCGGGAGCTGGTCGAGCCCATCGTCGCCCCGCCAAGGGCCGTGCAGGCGCTGGGCGCGCCCCGCCGCGAGGGCTCCTGGCTGGTCACCCTGGGTGTGGAGGTCGATGGCCAGCAGCTCGATCTCGCCCCCTTGATCGCCGACCTCATCAAGCGCGACAAGCGCTGGCTCAACGCCAGCGACATCGCCGACATCGACGACCAGGCCATCATCATCCTCAAGGCCCCCGGGGGCAAACGCATCGAGGCACCGGCAGCGCCGCTCAAGGCCATCGTGGGCGCCATGGTGGACCTGCTGACCGACCCGCGTCGCCGCGAAGGCCCGCTCAAGCTGCACGACTGGGACGCCATGCGGCTGGAGAAACTGCGCGAGCAACTGGCCGACAGCCAGGCCGCACGCGCCGGCCAGCATGGCCACTGGCAACTGCAGGGCGATGCCGGCTTGCGCGCCTTGACCGAGCGCCTGCGCTCGGCCGGCAGCCCGCAGCCCGTGCCGGATCCTCAGGGGCTGGGCATCCAGCTGCGCCCTTATCAGCAGCAGGGCGTGGCCTGGCTGCAATACCTGCGCGAACAGCAACTGGCCGGCATCCTGGCCGACGACATGGGCCTGGGCAAGACCGCACAGGCCTTGAGCCACCTGTTGATCGAGCAGCAAGCCGGCCGGCTGGACCGCCCCGCGCTGATCGTCATGCCGACCTCGCTGGTCTTCAACTGGCTGGCCGAGGCCCAACGCATGGCGCCTGCCTTGCGCGTGCTGGTGCTGCAAGGGCCTGATCGCGCCGAGCACTTCAAGCGCATCGACGAGCACGACGTGGTGCTCACCACCTACCCCTTGCTGTGGCGCGACATCGATCAACTCGCCGGCCAGCCCTTCCACACCGTCATCCTTGACGAGGCCCAGACCGTCAAGAACGCCACCAGCAAGAGCGCCGCGGCCGTGCGCCGCCTGCAGTCCCGCCACCGCTTGTGCCTCACCGGCACGCCGCTGGAAAACCACCTGGGCGAGCTGTGGGCCCAGTTCGACTTCCTGATGCCCGGTTTCCTGGGGGACATGCGCAGCTTCCAGCGCCAGTGGCGCGACCCCATCGAGCAGAACGGCGAGACCCTGCGTGCCCAGTTGCTGGCCCAGCGCGTGCGGCCCTTCATCCTGCGCCGCCGCAAGGCCGATGTGCTGGCCGAGCTGCCGCCCAAGACCGAGGTCGTGCAGCGCCTCCAGCTCGAAGGCCACCAGAAGGCGCTGTATGAAAGCGTGCGCGTGGCCGCCGACGACATGGTGCGCCGCGCCCTCACCAGGCAGGGTTTTGAAGGGGCCCAGATCGCCGTGCTGGACGCCCTGCTCAAACTCCGCCAGGTCTGCTGCGACCCCTGGTTGGTCAAGGGCCGCAAGATGCCCCGCGCCATGGAGCGCGCCAAGCTGGCCTGGCTGGTGGACACCTTGCCCGCCCTGGTCGAAGACGGGCGGCGCGTGCTGGTGTTTTCCCAGTTCGCCGAGATGCTGGGCCTGATCGCCGATGAGCTGGTCGAGTTGCGTCTGCCCTTTGCGATGCTCACCGGCGAGACCCCGCCTGCGCAGCGCGCCGAGGTGGTGCGGACCTTCCAGGCGCGCGAGCTGCCGCTGATGCTGGTCAGCCTCAAGGCTGGTGGCGTGGGCCTGAACCTCACGGCGGCCGACACCGTGATCCATGTGGACCCGTGGTGGAACCCCGCCGTGGAGCAGCAGGCCACCGACCGTGCCCACCGTATCGGGCAGGACCAGTCCGTCACGGTTTACAAACTGGTGGTGGCCGGCAGCATCGAGGAGCGCATCCAGGCGCTGCAGGCGCGCAAGGCCGCGCTGGCCGATGGCGTGCTCGGGCAGGACGCGCAGGGGGCCGTGAAGTTCAGTGAGGCCGACCTCGTGGCGCTCCTGGCTCCATTGGATTGACGTTTAACAACACTCGGCACGGAAGTCCGGAAAATTGCAATCTGTTACCTAGGGTTTTTACCCACTACCGAGTGTTTTCCCCTAGACTGGGCCCCATCGAACTCAAGGAGTCCCATCATGGCTCAGACTGGTTTCAAGCTGCATCAAGTCTCGCACCAGAGCCCGGCTGATCTGGCGCACAAGCAATTGGAAGTGGAAAAGGTTGGCGTGATTGTCGGCTTCCTCGCTGGCTTGCCACTGGCTGTGGGCACCGTCCACGAGGCGCTTCTCGCGCATGGCGCACCGGATTGGCTGACGGGTCTGGCCATGATCATGACCGTCGCGGCCACCACCTCGGTCGGTTTGCGTGTGGGCGCGGCCATCGCCGGCCTGCTTGGCAAGCGCAACTGACGCACCGAGCTTGCATCTCGCGCGTTTTGCTTGCAACGCGCGGTTCTCCAGAGCGAACGGCTCGGTCCTGATCAGACCGGGCCGTTTTGCTTTCCAGGCGGGTGATGCGGACAGGGCTGCGTCCGTTTCCCCACAAAAAAGCCGCCCGAAGGCGGCTTTCTGATGTGCGCGGGACGCGATCAGCCTTGGCGGCGACGCTTGACCAGCGCCAGACCCACCAAGCCAAGCCCCATCAGCACGTAGCTGGCAGGCTCCGGCACGGCTGCCACAGCATTGATGCCGGCCAGACGGAAGGCGCTCAGGTTGCCCGTAGCCTGGATCGTGAAGGTGTTGCTCACCACATTGCCCAGGTCAAAGGTCTTGAGGATCAGGCCGTTGTCGTTGTTGTTGCTCAGCAGCTTGGAGCCGCCCGCCCAGCTCACCGTGGCGTGGTCGAAGTTATTGAACAGGTAGTCGTTTTCCCACATCGAGAAACGCAGGCTGCCCAGCTTGACGGCCTTGTTGAAGGTCAGCACCAGCTTTTCACCAGGGTTGGCAAACAGGCTGCTGTTGAGTTCACCCGGCTCCAGGAAGCCGCCGCTGGCACCGATGCCATCCCAGCGCTTGTCCACGTCAATCTGCTGGCCCGAGCCGTTGTAGGCGCGGATGGTCACACCCAGGTCGCCGGACACGAAGGTGGGGGCGGTGCTGACCTCGTCGAAAAACGGGCCTTCAAAATAGAACTGGAAGGTGCTGTTGGGCACGGTGGCGTGGGCAGACAAGGGCGCCACAACGGCCAGGGCCAACAACAGATTCTTCTTGATCAGAGACATGCTCTCTCCTGTAGATGAAATGGTGCGACACCTGACACGATTCAGGCTCGCCCTTCAAGGGTTTCCACTTTAACCAGATCTGGTTATGTTCCGCATCCCCATTGTCACGGGGGTAGGTGGGGGAGAAGGGGGTAAAGCGCGAACAATGTCACGCCTGATCACGGGTGCTTGCGCCCCAAAGGCTGCTGGCGTTACAATGGAAAGCTTTTCGGCTTTCGCCTGGGCGTCCCGTTTTTGCGGGAAGCGAGGGTGAGGGCCGTTTTGTGCTTGTTTCAAGTGGTCTTCATGGGCCGCGGCGCGTTCGTTCAAACACGCCGCAAGTGCTTGATTTTCAAGTGTTTTTTCAACGGGAACCAACTAAATGCCAACGATCAATCAGCTCGTGCGCCAAGGCCGTCAGGTCGAGGTCACGAAATCCAAGTCGCCTGCGATGCAGAACTGCCCGCAGCGCCGTGGCGTGTGCACCCGCGTGTACACCACGACTCCTAAAAAGCCTAACTCCGCTCTGCGTAAGGTCGCCAAGGTGCGCCTGACCAACGGTTTCGAGGTGATCTCCTACATCGGCGGTGAAGGCCACAACCTGCAAGAACACAGCGTCGTGCTGGTTCGCGGCGGTCGTGTGAAGGACTTGCCCGGTGTGCGTTACCACATCGTGCGCGGCTCCCTTGACCTGCAAGGCGTCAAGGACCGTAAGCAGTCCCGCTCCAAGTACGGCGCCAAGCGCCCGAAGAAGGCCTAATCAGCCTGTTGAGAATTTGTCGGTCCTCTTCATCGGCGCGTCACCAAGTTGGCGCAAGCTGTTGTCGAGAAGGCCGAGGTGGCGGTTGTGTCCGGGTTGTCCGGCATGAACCGAGTAAGTGGAGTGTTCAGCCTCAATTTTTGATGGCGCTCCAGATGCAGACGAAAGTCAGCATCAACTGAAGCATTGAAAGGAAACGAAATGCCTCGTCGTCGCGAAGTACCCAAGCGTGAAATCCTCCCAGATCCCAAGTTCGGATCTGTGGACCTCTCCAAGTTCATGAACGTGATCATGGAATCCGGCAAGAAGGCTGTGGCCGAGCGCATCATTTACGGTGCCCTCGAACAAGTCGAAAAGAAGGCCGGCAAGGATCCGCTGGAAATCTTTAACGTCGCTCTGAACAACATCAAGCCCGTGGTGGAAGTGAAATCCCGCCGCGTGGGTGGTGCGAACTACCAGGTTCCCGTTGAAGTTCGCCCTGCTCGTCGTATGGCCCTGGCCATGCGTTGGTTGAAAGAATCGTCGCGCAAGCGCTCCGAGAAGTCGATGGCCCAACGTCTGGCCAACGAACTGCTGGAAGCCGCTGAAGGCCGCGGCGGCGCGATGAAGAAGCGTGACGAAGTCCACCGTATGGCTGAAGCCAACAAGGCCTTCTCGCACTTCCGCTTCTAATCCACCACCTGCGGCTTCGGCCGCAAAAAAAGCGTCCGGCCCGTGCTGTCACGGCCGGCGCTTTGTCAAATCTGGAGTGACACCATGTCCCGCAAGACCCCGATTGAGCGTTACCGCAACATTGGTATCTCGGCTCACATCGACGCCGGCAAGACCACCACGACCGAACGCATCCTGTTCTACACCGGTGTGAACCACAAGATTGGTGAAGTGCACGAAGGCGCTGCCACCATGGACTGGATGGAGCAGGAACAAGAGCGCGGCATCACGATCACGTCGGCTGCCACGACCTGCTTCTGGAAGGGCATGGACATGTCCTACCCCGAGCACCGCTTCAACATCATCGACACCCCGGGCCACGTGGACTTCACCATTGAAGTCGAACGCTCGATGCGCGTGCTTGACGGTGCCTGCATGGTCTATTGCGCCGTGGGCGGCGTGCAGCCTCAGTCTGAAACCGTGTGGCGCCAGGCTAACAAGTACGGCGTGCCCCGCCTGTCCTTCGTGAACAAGATGGACCGTACCGGCGCCAACTTCTTCAAGGTCTACGACCAGCTCAAGCTGCGCCTGAAGGCCAACCCTGTGCCCGTGGTGATCCCCATCGGTGCTGAAGAAAACTTCCAGGGCGTGGTCGATCTGTTGAAGATGAAGGCCATCTACTGGGACGAAGCTTCCCAGGGCATGAAGTTCGACTACCGCGACATCCCTGAAGAGCTCAAGGCCGACGCCCAGAAGTGGCGCGAAGGCATGGTCGAAGCTGCTGCTGAAGCCAACGAAGAGCTGATGAACAAGTACCTGGAAGAAGGTGACTTGTCTGAAGAAGAGATCAAGCTGGCTCTGCGTACCCGTACCATCGCCTGCGAAATCCAGCCGATGCTGTGCGGCACCGCCTTCAAGAACAAGGGCGTGCAGCGCATGCTCGACGCCGTCATCGACTACCTGCCCTCGCCCGTGGACATTCCCCCGGTTGAAGGCACGGACGACGACGACCAGCCCACCAGCCGCAAGGCTGATGACAGCGAGAAGTTCTCTGCGCTGGCTTTCAAGCTGATGACCGACCCGTACGTCGGCCAGCTGACCTTCGTTCGCGTGTACTCGGGCGTGCTGAACTCCGGCGACTCCGTCTACAACCCGATCAAGGGCAAGAAAGAGCGTATCGGCCGTATCCTGCAGATGCACGCCAACGAGCGTGAAGAAATCAAGGAAATTCTGGCCGGCGACATCGCTGCTTGCGTGGGCCTGAAGGACGTGACCACCGGCGAAACGCTGTGTGATCCGGACGCCATCATCACCCTGGAAAAGATGGTCTTCCCTGAGCCGGTGATTGCACAGGCCGTGGAACCCAAGACCAAGGCTGACCAGGAAAAGATGGGCATCGCCCTGCAGCGTCTGGCTGCTGAAGATCCTTCCTTCCGCGTCAAGACCGACGAAGAATCGGGTCAGACCATCATCGCCGGTATGGGCGAGCTGCACCTGGAAATCATCGTCGACCGCATGAAGCGTGAATTCGGTGTGGAAGCCAACGTGGGCAAGCCTCAAGTGGCTTACCGCGAAACCATCCGCAAGAAGGTCACCGACGTCGAAGGCAAGTTCGTGCGTCAGTCCGGTGGTAAGGGCCAATACGGTCACGTGGTGCTGACCGTCGAACCTCAAGAACCCGGCAAGGGCTTCGAGTTCGTCGACGCCATCAAGGGCGGTGTGGTTCCTCGCGAATACATCCCTGCCGTGGAAAAGGGCGTCATCGACACCCTGACCGCTGGCGTGCTGGCTGGCTACCCCGTTGTGGACGTCAAGGTCACCCTGACCTTCGGTTCGTACCACGATGTGGACTCGAACGAAAACGCCTTCAAGATGGCCGCTTCGATGGGCTTCAAGGACGGTTGCCGCAAGGCTTCGCCCGTGATCCTCGAGCCCATGATGGCCGTGGAAGTCGAAACGCCTGAAGACTACGCCGGTACCGTGATGGGCGACCTGTCCTCGCGTCGCGGCATGGTTCAAGGTATGGACGACATGGTTGGCGGCGGCAAGATCATCAAGGCAGAAGTTCCTCTGTCTGAAATGTTCGGCTACTCCACCAGCCTGCGTTCGGCAACACAAGGTCGTGCAACGTACTCCATGGAGTTCAAGCACTACTCTGAAGCGCCCAAGAACGTGGCTGACGCGATCATCACTGCTCGCGCCAAGTAAGGCCCACCCCCTACGCGCTTCGCGCGCCCCCTCAAGGGGGCACAGCCTACAGACCGGCAAAGCCGGATCTGTGGCTGTCGCTGGATCTAGGTGGTGTGGCGCGGTGGGGTGTGCTTCAGGTCATCGTTGATGGCCTCGGGTTCGGGTGGTAACATCCGGCCCCTTCCCTTTGTTGGGAACCAAATTAACGCCGGTCTTTGGCGTCACCTCTGTCAAAGGGTGTGATTGGCTTGCTGCCCATGGCGAGCCAGTGCTGGAGACCTAAAACACGCATGGGCAACTGTTCTTTGTTGGAGAAACAAATGGCAAAAGGTAAATTCGAACGGACCAAGCCGCACGTGAACGTGGGCACCATCGGTCACGTTGACCACGGCAAGACCACGCTGACGGCTGCGATCGCTACCGTTCTGTCCAAGAAGTTTGGCGGCGAAGCCAAGGCTTACGACCAGATCGACGCAGCACCCGAAGAAAAGGCCCGCGGCATCACCATCAACACCGCTCACGTCGAGTACGAAACGGCTAACCGCCACTACGCTCACGTG
>Ga0265327_10002521_pt1 | contig 19079 bp, 21 predicted proteins | sample 41621metaG_FD_202089 | JGI IMG/M metagenome (GOLD analysis project Ga0265327, IMG submission 202089) | Rhizosphere microbial communities from Carex aquatilis grown in University of Washington, Seatle, WA, United States - 4-16-21 metaG | ecosystem: Host-associated > Plants > Roots > Rhizosphere...
GCATTCTCCGGGCAATCTGGTCTCCGCCGCCGACTTCGCGCGGCGCACCATGGCCGAGAACGGGGTCAGCGAGGGCGTGGCCATGGCGCTGTCCAGCGTCAACGCCTCGGGCGGCGCCGTGCTGATCCCCACCGTGCTGGCCCAGACCGTCATCGAGCGCCTGATCCCCAACGCCGTCGTGCGCTCCATGGGGCCGCTGTCGCTGCCGCTCAACAATGGCAACCTCACCATGCCGCGCATCGCCGGCGGCGCGGTCGCCGGCTACATCGGCCGCGACGCCGACGCCCCGGTGTCGCAGCAGTCGTTCGATGATGTGCAGTTGGTGGCCAAGAAGCTGGCCTGCCTGGTGCCCATCGGCAACGACCTGATCCGCTTCGCCGGCATCGATCCCAGGGTCGATGCCCTGGTGGTCGAGGACACCGCCGCCAGCATGGCCACCGCCGAGGACATGGCCTTCATCCGCGGCGACGGCACCAACAGCACGCCCAAGGGACTGCGCAACTGGTGCTTGGCCGCCAATATCCTGGTCGCCACCCCCACCAAGACGCTCGCCGGCCAGGAGCTGATCCAGGCGATCATGGCCGACGCCGGCCGTGTCATCCTGGCCTTGCGCCGCGCCAACGTGCGGCTGCGCAAACCCGGCTGGCTGATGCATCCCGACTCGGTGCAGTTCCTGGGCGATCTGCTGACCACCACCGGCAACAAGGTCTTCCCCGAGATCGCCGACGGCATGTTCCGGGGCTATCCGGTGGGCATCACCACCGAGATCCCCACCAACCTGACCTCCAGCGGCGCCACCGGCAACGGCAGCGAGGTCTACTTCGTCGATTTCGCCGAGATGGTGATCGGCGAGTCCATGAACCTGTCGGTGGCCATCTCCATGGACGCCACCTACACCGACCCGGCCACCGGCACCCCGGTCTCGGCCTTCCAGCGCGACCTCACGCTGATCCGCATCATCACCGAGAACGACTTCGGCCCCCGCCATGTCGAGGCCATCGCCGTGCTCGACGGCGTCACCTGGTACCGTTGAAGGGACGATCCCCATGCACATCGATCTCAAATTCGTCCGCTCGTGGAACGCCTACAATGCCGGCGAGGTGGCGCGCTTCGCCGCCGAGATCGGCGATACCCTGGTCAAGAAGGGCATCGCCACGCTTGCATCCCCAGCCTCACCGGCCAATGCCGGCGAGGCCAGTGGGGCGGTGGCCGGCGCCGGCAAGCTCGACGACAAGGCCAAGCCGCAGGGGAAGTAGAGCGCCATGGCGGAGCTGATCGAATACCTCTCGGCCGATCCCTTGGCCGACGAGCCGGTCTCGGTGGACGAGGTCAAGGCGCAGGCCCGTATCGATCCCGACCTCACCGACGATGATCAGCTGATCCAGACGGTGATCATCCCGGCGGCGCGACAACTTGCCGAGACCCGCACCGGCACAGCCATTCGCCCGGCCCGCTACCGGCAGGTGCTTCCCGCCTTCCCGCACCACGGCAACCCGCTGATCCTGGCCGTCGGTGCGGTGATGGCGCTGGAAAGCGTCACCTATGCCGCGCATCATTCGGCCGGCACCCGGCTCACCCTTGACCCCGCCACTATCGAAATGGTGGTCATCGACCGCGAGACCGTGCTTTCGCCGCTGTCGGGTCATTGGCCACATGCCGGCCGTGGCCCGCGGGCGGTGGAGGTGGTCTACACCGCCGGCATCGATCCGGTAGCGTTCGGCGACCGCACCCCCAGCGTCAAGACCTGGATCCTGATGGCCTGCGCCTGGGCCTATGCGCAGCGCGAATTGTTCCTGCTCCAGACCCGCGGCAGCGGCTTCCAGGTACTGCCGCCGGATTATCTGTCGGGGCTGCTCGACCCGCTGCGTCTGCCGCCACGGTGGTGAGATGATCTCCGCCGGCTCGTATCGCCATCGTGTCACCATCCAGGCCTGCGCCACCAGCGAGGACGAACTCGGCCAGCCGCGCCAGGACTGGCAGGACGTCGTCCCCGGCGTGTCCGCCCTGGTCGAGGATCTGCGCGGACGCGAACTGGTGGCGGCGCAGGAGGTGCACGGCACGGTGACGGTGGCGGTCCGCCTGCGCTGGCGGCCCGCCATCACCGCCCGCATGCGGGTGCTGTACCGGGGCGAGGTCTACACCATTGAGGCGGTGATCCGGGCCGATCCCCTGGGGGTCGAGATGGTCCTGCTGTGCAGCTCCGGCCTGGTGCAGTGAGGACATCCCATGCCGCCCACCATCGCCCAGATCCCGCACAAGCGGGGCGACACCTTCAGCTATGGGGCAACCGACGTCGCCTTGCCGGCCGGTGAAACCTGGGCGGCGCGCGCCCAGGTGCGCGATCCGCTGGCACCCGACAGCGCGGCGGCGCTCACCGAGCTGACGGTGACCCTGACGCCACCGGTGGCGCCCTCGGAAACGTGGGATCTGTGGCTGTTCGCTTCGGCGGCCGATACCGCCAATTGGCCGGTCAACGGCAACTACGCCAACCCGAAGATCCTGGTCTGCGACATCCAGTTCAGCCTGTCGGGCAATCCGGCGGTGGTGGTGTCGTCGGCCACCTTCCAGATCCTCGTCTATCGGGATGTGACGCGATGAGCCCGCCGGGGATCGCCTTCACCCTGGTCCCGCGTGACGGGGCCGGCATACCCGTCGCCGTCGATCCCCAGGCGGCGGCACGGATCGCGCTGGCGCCTGTGTTCATGGGGGCGGCCGGGCCGTCCTATGTGACCAACCGGATCGACGTGGTCGCGGCCAGCGACGGCGGCCAGGACATTCCACTGCCCGCAGAGGCCCCGGCCGGCGGCACGCTCTTCATCAACGGGCTGGTCCAGCCACCGGATGGCTACACCGTCGCCGGCACCACCCTCACCGTTTCCGCCGACCTCGCCGTGATGGCCGGTGACACCATCACCTTCATCTACCCCGCCTGACGAGAGACGCTCATGACCCAGACTCTGATCCGCGGCAGCACCCAGATCATGGCGGGAACCATCACCGCCGATCGCTTCGCCTCCAGCCTCAATCTGCCGACCAGCCAACTCCAGGACGGCGCCAAGTTCATCAAATCGGACGGCACGGTGGCGATGCTGGCGCCGCTCAACATGGGCAACTTCGCCGTCAACAACCTGGCCACCCCGGTCAACGCCAACGATGCCGCCACCAAGTCCTATGTCGACGCCCTGGTCAACGGCCTGACCTTCCACAAGGCTTGCCGGGTGGTGGCGGCCGCCAACGTCGCCACCCTGTCGGGGTTGCTCACCATCGACGGGGTGACGCTGGCGGTCGGCGACCGCGTGCTGCTCACCAATCAGGGCACCGCTGCGCAGAACGGTCCGTGGCTGGCCGCCGCCGGGGCGTGGACCCGGCCAACCGACTGGCCGACCGGGGCCAGCGTTTCCGAGGGGGCCTACTTCTTCATCGACCCGGATGGCACCACCTACAAGAACACCAAGTGGCTGTGCACCAACACCAGCGGCTTCATCGTCGATACCGCCGCCACCACCTGGTCCCAGGACCTCGCCGGCTCCCAGTACTCCAACGGCAACGGCCTGGGGCTGGCCGGCACGGTGTTCAGCGTCAAGCTCAACGCGGCCACCGGCCTGTCCTTCGACGGCTCCGGCAACGTCCAGCTTGGCGCCGATCCCAACGGTCTCCTTGCCCTCAGCGCCAGCGGCGCCCGCATCGCCGCCGCGTCCGCCGCCGGCCAGATCATCGTCGCCAACGCCTCGAACAATCCCGCCTGGGTCACCCCCAGCGGTGACGTAGCCGTGTCGGCCGCCGGAGCGATGATCGTCAACAATACCTCGGGCAGCGGGTTCCTGAAGTACGGCAACCTGATCGCCAACGAGACGCCCTCGGGGGCGGTCAACGGCACCAACACCGCCTTCACCCTGGCCAACGGCAGCGCCTATGGCCTCGCGCTGTTCCTCAACGGACAGCTCATGGAGCCGGGGACCGGCAACGACTACACGGTGAGCGGCAACGCCATCACCATGCTGTTCGCGCCGCTGGCCGGCGACAAGCTGCGCGCCAGCTACTTCAAATGAGCGAGGCCGACATCCAGAGCCGCTGGCTGGGGAGGATGCAGACCGAGATCGGTGTGCTATCCACCAACCTGATGCTGGTCGAGATCCAGCGTGATGCCCTGGCGGCCAAGGTCGCGGCCGATGCCGAGCTGATCGAAGCCCTGAAGGCCCGCGCCCAGGCGGCGGAGGATGCCAGCCGGGAGCTGAAGGTGAGGCTGCGGCCCGAGGTCAAGGCGAGGAAAACCCGTGGCGCGCACCCAGTTCAACCCGCTTGACCAGACCGTCGCGACCTCGGCTGCGGCGGTCAATCCGGTCTCGGCCTCCAACACGACGGCCGACAACACCTTCGTCGCACTGACGGTGCCTGCGGGCGAGATCGCCGGGGCCTGCTATTCGATCAAGGCCTATGGCTCGGGCACCGGGGCACAGGGGACGACGCTCACCTTCTGGATCGCCATCAACGGCAGCAAGGCGGTGAGCATCCCGTTGAGTCTGGCCAACACCTTCGTCTCCGGCAGCCCGATCCTGTGGTCGCTGGAGGCGATGGTCACCCTGGGCGGCACCGGTGCCACGGCCGGAATCCGGGTCGATGGCGAGTTGCTGTGGACCATCAACGTCAATACCGGCCATGCCAGCGGCGCGGCGACGGTCAACCAGGGAGCCGCCTGGACCATCGCCGCCGGCTGCACCATGGGCACGGCCGTCGCTGCCAACGGCGTCACCTGCAACCAGGCGCTGATCCGGAGGTTCTGAGCATGGGCGATACCATCGAAATCAAGGTCGATGGGCTCAAGGAACTGGAGCAGGACCTACTCGAACTTCCCGACAGGATCGCCGGCCGGGTACTGCAATCGGCACTCACCTCGGCGGCATTGCCCATCGTCACCGAGGCCCGGACCAAGGTGCCACTCGCCCATGGGGCATATCGGCTCTACGGCGGCGGCAAGGCCGATCCCGGCTGGCTGCGCGACCGCATCGTCCGCAAGAAGGTGAAGGGCGGCGGCAACAGCGCCGAGGTGATCGTCACCATCAAGGACCGGCGCCAATCCTATTTCTGGAAGTTCATCGAGTTCGGCACCTCGAAGATGGCGGCCCATCCCTTCATGCGCCCGGCCTTCGAGGCCAAGGTCGCCGAGGCGGTGGACCGCTTCGCCGATCGCCTCAAGACCGGCATCGCGTCGGCGGTGACCAAGCTGAAATTCACCCCATGAACCATGATACCGATCTCGCCGCAGTGCTGAAACTGGCCCCGATGCTGGCCGGCGTCCCCATCCGCCCCGACATCGCCGACGAGGGCGAAGCCGCCCCCTATATCGTCTTCGCCGAGATCGCGATGCAGGACGGCACCTATACGCTCACCGGCGAATCGTCGCTGGTGCCCGCCCGCTACCAGATCGACGTCTATGCCCCAACCCGGGCCGAGGCCAACGCGCTGGCCGGGGCGGTGGCCGACGCGGTCGCCCAAGCCTTCGGCGGCACGCTGCTGAACCGCCAGGGCCTGTTCGAGCCGGACACCAAGCTGCGCCGCGTCCTCCTCGATCTGTCCATCTGGTTCGATAACCCATGAGGATTTCGCCATGAGCCACGCGCTGAGAAGCCAGAACTCCACCATCGCCTGGGGCGGCCCCGCCCCGGTGGTCGATCCGCTCACCACCACAGCCATCACCACCGCCGCCGGCACCACCACCTGGGGAACGCTGGAAGAGGCGGTCGAGATCAAGCCGTCGGGGCAGAAGGTCGATGAGATCGACGTGACCCACCTGCAGTCGCTGGCCAAGGAATTCGTCCTGGGGCTGGAGGATTCCGGCTCCATCGACATCACCATGAATTTCACCGGTGGCAAGAACCAGCAGCAGATGTTCGTCGAGAAAGCCAACAAGAGCCTGTCGCTCTACCAGATCACCCTCGGGATGCAGTTGCAGCAGCCGGCCACCTTCACCTTCTGCGCCTATTGCGTGAAGGCCGAAATCCCCGACGCCAAGGTCAACGGCAAGATCGAGCTGTCGGCCTCCTTGCGCATCTCCGGCCCCGTCGCCATCGGCTGGGGCAGCCTCGCCAATCCCACCTTCTGATTTTCTCGGAGCCCATCGCCATGACCAAGCCGACCACCGCTGATCTGTTCTTCGCCGCCGCCCAGCCCCGCTCCGAGCCGTTCGAGTTGCCGGGTGTCGGCGAGGTGCAGGTGATGGAGTTGAAGGAGGCCGACGTCGCCCTGATCCGCAAGCGGATCGAAACCGAGTCCGACACCGCCCGGCGCAGCAAGATCTTCGGCCTCGGCCTGGTGGTCCGCTCGGTCCACAAGGACGGCGCGCGGGTGTTCGTCGAGGCCGACATCGACCGTTTCGCCGAGGTCGGCAACTCGGCGGTCGAACGGTTGGCCGCCGCCGTGCTCAAGGTCAATGGCTACGGGGCCGACTTGGGAAACTGACGCCTGAGCGCCGGGCAAAGCACCGCCTGGCGCTCGCCATGGGTCGCACGGTCGCCGAACTGGAGGCCGGGCTATCCGCATCCGAGTGGCTCGACTGGCAGCGCTTCTTCGCCGTCGAACCCTTCGGCACCCCGCTTCTGGACGTCATCCAGGCCCAGACCCGCGCCCTGCTCGCCAACATCAACCGCAACGACAAGGTGCGGGGCTCGCCGTTCGAGGCGGGGGAGTTCCTGTTGTTCAGCCGGTCCGAGGCGGAAGCTCACCCTGAGCCGGAAATCGTGAACGGCCTCACCGTGTCCGAATGGCGCTTGGCGCTCTACCTGCGCGCCTGCGCCGAACGCACCCAGGAGTGACTCTATCCGATTGACGCAGGCACCTGCCACATCTTGGGGTGGCGCCGCCAGATCGTCCGCGTCCGAAGGGGAAGTTGGTCATGGTGAGCCTAATGGCCGGTTTGCGCCCATTAACGTCATCTTTCAACGTCAGGCGAACTTGAAAGCGGACATAACCGGGTGCGTTGGATTATAGACATAATCCATCATGACGATCGCAATAACGGCACCTCAAAAGTTCGCCTTTCAGGACCTTGTCTGCATCGAGATCATGCTGCGGTTCTGCGCGCATGCCGATGCCAAATTGTTTGTCGAACCGGATGGCGGTGAGGATGCCGAGCTGACCTTCACAGTGGGCGGCCGGGCAGTCCGCTACGAAATCCAGGTGAAGGGGGCGGAAGGCGAGATTGCGCTTGGCGACGTCGCCGCATGCCTGGCCCACGCCCCGCCGCGACGCGCCAACCCCACGCTCCTCGAACGTCTTATGGCCGATCCCGACCGTCTCGCTCTGCTCGTGATGAGCGGCCGCACCGACGACGCGAGCTCGGTCTATCTCGGGCGAAGCGCGTGGCAGGGCGAGCACCACGCCGGCTCGCGGATCAAGGCCGCGGATGCCGCAGCGCTGATCGCGGCCTTCGCGACTGCTGATGTCGCCGGCAGCGACGGTGGCAAGCTGAAGATCAAGCGGCAAACGCACAATGCCGCCGTCGCGGCATCGGTTAGCCCGGCAGCCGTCCGTGAGGCGCTCGGCCGGACCATCATCTTCGACCAGGTCGATGACGCCGAGCTTCAGGCGCGTTGCGCGGAGCGGCTGCGACGGGACCATGGCGTTCCCAGCGACCGCACAACCGCGGTTCTGCTCGAGCTGCGCACTGCGGTCGGCGAGGCCAAGTCGAACAAGGCGGATGCCTTCCCACTGCTGCGGCGCATCTTCGCGCGCGCCTCGCCCCCGCCGATCCGCCCTCACAACTACATCGCACGGGGTAACGAAGCCGATCTCATCGATGCGCTCTCGCGTGACAACGTGCTGCTGCTGTCGGGGACGCCCCGGCTTGGCAAGACCTATGCGGCGCGTTGGATCGCGGCAGAGTTCATGCCGCTCGGCTACGACGTGCAGGAGTTCGCTGACGTCGACTCGGCGGAGCGCTTCCTGCTCGAACCGGGAACGGCGCCGCGACTTGCGCTTCTCGACGATCCTCTCGGGGAGTTGCAGATTCCGGCCCAAGCGGCACGGTCGCTGGCGCGCCTCGCCAATCTGATCGGTCGCACCCGCCCGCAACGCAAGCTCATCGTCGCACAAGGGCTTGAACCGCTGCTGGCGACCGGCCGCACAACATCGCTCGGTCAGACCGTGACGGCACATCGGCGCTGGCTCGACATCGGCGCCCCCGAGCCGACCTTCTCGGTCAGTTTGTGGCGGTCGTTGGCGTCGACGTTCGCCGTCGAGGGTGCACTCCGCGACCGCGTGGCCGACGCGCTCACTGCCGGTGCGCTGGTGCTGGAGCCCGGCTGTCTCGAGCACCTCGCCGCCAACACGCATCGCCTCCGTGCTTCCGCGTCGATCGCCGAGGTCACCCGCCTCGCCCGCGAAGATGCCGCCCAACTCGGCCGGACGCTGTCCGCCGATGGGCTGGAAGACCTCGCCGTCAGCCTGTCGGTCGCGACCGCGCCGCAGGAGCCGATCAGCTTGGTGGAGCTCGCCTATGTTCGCGGCAGCGGGGGCCCAGGCCTGCCGGGCAAGCGCGCCGCGCTGGGCACGATGGTGACGATCGGTGGCCCGCCAATCCCACCAACAATTGCTCCTGTCTACGACCAACCTCCCGAACTCGCTGCCGCCGACCGGTCCGGCCTCGATGTCCTCGAACGACGCAGGTTGATCACAATTGATGCGAAACCAGCTGTGAGCTTCGCTCATCCCTTCTACCGCGCCGCTGCCGAGACGCTGCTCGAAGCGCCCACCTACCACGCCGCTCAGGCCATCGGACACGCAATCCGCCGCGGCCTGTTCTGCTTGTCGCCACAGACCTCCCGCGCAACTGCGCGCAACCTCGACTGGATCTTCGACCGGCTCGCAGCTTGTCCCGCCGAGCGCGGCACCATCGTCGCGCAGGCTATCGAGGGACTACGCTCGTTCTTCCCGGCGACACGCGACCTCTGCTTCCGCTTCCTCTTGAACCGGCTGTCCGATCTTCCTGCGGAGCAACAGCAGAAGCTCCCGAGCTGGATCGGATCGGTCACCTCCGTAACGCTGGACGACCTCGAATGGAGCGAGGGCGAAGCGCATCTTCCCTACGGCGAGCAATTGGGAGTCGACTATTTCGAGCGGACCTTCCGGACGGTCCGCAGGCGCGATGTCGCGGCCGAACTGAACCTGCTCGATGCGTCCGAAGGCGTGATCCTGCCCGAGCGCGCCGCCGCCGTCCTGCGCTTCCTCGCCACCGCTCCCGATGCCATGACCCTCACGATGGCTGGTCGCCTGCTCAGCTATGACGAGGCCGCTTTGCGCGCCGAGACGACAAGACTCTGGTTGAGCCGACCGCGAGCGGGGGACGATGAGATCCTCGAGCGGATCTTCGCCGACGATCATCCAAGCTGCGCCCTCGCCGCCCTTAAGGGCGTCATAAGGGGCTGGGAGGTCAACGAACCCGAACGCCGGGCTCGCCACCTCAATGGCCTCGCCGCCCTCGCCGGCAATGTCGCCGCGACGGCGGCCATGCTCGATTTCCTCGTGCTCTTCGATCGTGTCGAGCACACGGGAGAGCACCCGCCCTGGCCAATCTTCGAGCGGCTCATGCCCGTCGTCATGGCGGCCTTGCCGCACAACGCCGCCTTCATCGATGCACGGCTGTTCGCCGTCGCGCGTAGCGCACTCGACACGCTATCGGCGCCGTCACTCGTCGCGCTCTGCGATGGCTGGGTCGAATGGCTGGAGCGCAATGAACGCGCAGGACGTCTCCCGAGCGAATTCTCGCTCGGCGTCGTAGAGATCCTGCTGCGGGCGACGGCGGCGCAGCCTGCGCTCCGTCAAGCCCGCGTGGCGCGCCTGCTCGCCTTTACCGGAACTGGCGCGAAGATCACCTTCGTGGCCGACTTGATCGACCATTGGGAGTTTCTTCGCCCCGATGAACGCGCCGCCGTTTTCGAGCGTCTCACGAGCGGCCGTTTGGATGATCGCTGGCTGCAGGCGGTCGCCCTCACGCGATCGGAAGTCCCCTGCGCGATCGTCAGTAAGCTATTACCCGATGGTATCGACCTATCGCAGCCGCCCGCACGGTTGATCGTTGCGGTGCCGCCAATGCTGATCGAGGCTGCGGTCCACGTCTACAGCGGCCAGCCCCAGCCATTGTGGTGGCTAGGCACACATCACGGCGGGAAGGACGCCTGGGAGCCGGTCGTCGAGGCCATCGCGCGCCGCCCGGAGCATCCGCTGTTCGAACTCGCCTGGGACCACATCGCATTCACCGGCGATGGCCAGCGTGTATCACGCATCGTAACAGACCTCGGCGCCGCGAGTGCCGAACGCGTGCTGGGTATCCTGCTGCGGCTGAAGGTGGGCTGCACCGGCAATTTCATGCCCGAAGCGTGGGCGACGCTGCTGCACCTCGCTGCCGACTCCGACGAACATGGCCGGTGGCTCGACCGGATGGTCGAGGCGTCGCCCGCCATCCTCGACGACATCTCCGATCTGAGATTCTGGTTGACCGAGGCAAGCGATCGCCGCGGCGTGCTGGACCGACTTCAGCGCGATTCCGTACCGCTCGAGATAACGGAGATCGCCTTCGATCCGCCCGAGGACGTCGACGCCCGCGAATTGCAGGACAATGTGGTCAAAATGCTCGCGCTCTTGATCCGTGAGCGTCCGCCATTGATCTTTGGGACCTGCGATCGCCTTATCAGTCGACTGGAGCGCTCAGCGGTCGATACGGCCGAACTCATTGCGGCGCTGCGCGACCGGCGCGCCGCTATCTTCGCCGAGCGAGAGGTCATCGAGTCGACGATGAAACGGCCGGAGCCGCCGCTCGTAGGCTGGATCAGTCCGTAAGCTGCCATTCTGGTAAGCGCCGCTGCTCCCGTAGAGGTAATCGAGGAAACTGTCAGCTAGCAAAGCGGCCATGTCCGCTTCCTCGCCAGGAGCACCCCAATGCAGACAGGCAGCGATCGGCCCAAATCGGTTGTTCTGGATGATAGGAACGAGCGACCGCTTCTGCACACACCGGCCGCTCGAGGGGTGAGTGCAGCAACCCCACAGTGGGTATCTGTGTTAACCGGGTAGGCAGGAGTGGTTCATGGCCGGTGCGCTGGGCGAGCTCAACATCGACCTGTCCGCCAACATCGCCAAGTTCGAATCGGCGATGAGCAAGGCGGCCTATCTGGCCGAAACCTCCATGGACAAGGTGGGGGCGGCCATGAAGTCGGCCGAGGCCCATGCCAAGTTGCTGGAAGGCGCGCTGGGGGCGCTCGGCACCTCGCTGGGCGCGCTCGGCGTGGTGGCCGGAGCCGGTGCCTTCGTCGAGATGGTCAAGGGCTCGATCGAGACCGCCGCCGAGATGAAGCACCTCTCCGAGCAGACCGGCGTCTCGGTGTCGGCGCTGTCGGCGATGAAGGGCGCCGCCAAGCTGGCCGGGGTCGATCTCCACGAAGCCGCCCTGATGGCCTCGAAGCTCGACAAGGCCATGTGGCAGGCCCAGGGCGGCAGCGCCCAGGCTCAGTCCTCGTTCGAGAAGCTGGGCGTCAAGGTGCTGGAGGGCAACGGGCGGCTGCGCGATACCGAATCGGTGCTGATGGACGTGGCCAAGCGCTTCGAGGCCATGGAATCCGGGGCAGCCCGGACGGCGCTGGCCCAGGAACTGTTCGGCAAGACCGGCTCGAAGATGATCCCGCTCTTGGAGCAACTGGCGGAAAAGGGCAATCTCCAGGGTCGAATGACCGACCGCCAGGCGGAAGCCGCCCTTCATCTGGAGCAGTCCTGGATGAAGATGCAGGCGTCCATGAACGCCTGGAAATTCGACGCCATGGAGAAGATCGCCCCGGCGCTCGAACGCCTGATCCCGGTGCTGCCGACCCTGACCGCTGGTGTGGTCGGTTTCCTCGGCGCGGTCAAGCTGGTCCCCATGGCCATCGAGGGCGTGACGGTGGCGATCCGCACCATGCAGGCGGTCACCACCATGGCCGGCCTCACCGGCATGGGGGTGTTCGCCGGTCTGACCTCGGCGGTCGAGGCCTTCACGGTGGCGGTGATGGCCAATCCCTTCGGCGCCATCGCTGTGGCCATCCTCGCCGCCGGCACCGCGCTCTACCTGTTCCAGGACAAGATGGTCGAGATCGGCGGCACCACCGCCAGCGTCGGCAATTGGATCGGCGGCGTTTGGGACACCATCAAGGACGGCGCCCTGGCGCTGTGGGACGCGGTGGCTTCCATCGCCACCACCACCGTGGCGGCGCTGACCGCCGTCGCCACCGCCATTTACGACTTCTACGCCGGCATCTATGGCGGCATCTGGTCCTTCATCACCAGTGTGTTCGACCGCATCGCCGGGGTGGCCCAGTCCACCTACGAGTCGATGACCGGCTGGCTCAAGGATGCCATCGACGCCATCATCGCCGGCCTGCAGAAGGTTTACGACGCGGTCGGCGCCCTGTTCGGTAAGGTCAAATCGGCGGCGGCCGACCTGGGTGCGGCCATCGCCGCCCCCATCAACCATGCCGTCGCCACCGCCAAGGCTACCGCCACCGATGTGTGGGACGATATCAGGAAGCACGCCGCCGAACGCGCCGCCGCGGCGGCCGAGCACCCCGAGCCCCACAAGTCCCGTATCGAGGCGCCGATCAACGACGGCAAGGGCACCGGCAAGAAGGACCCTTACGACAGCGACATGCGCAATCTCGGCCGCGAAAGCGCCGGCCTCGAATTCGCCATCGCCAATTGGGAGAAGTATGCCGGCAAGGTCCGCGAGAGCAAGACGGCCATGGCGGAGTTCGACCTCACGCTGGGCAAGTTCTCCGATACCCAGCGCCGCCTCGAAGGATTTTCGCCGCTGACGGCCAAGCAGAAGGCCGATTACGCCGAACTGATGGGGCGCCTCGAAGAGGAGCAGCGCCGGGTCGATCAACTCAACAAGCTCAAAAGCTTCAACGCCAAGACCGTCGAGATCGGCGACAACCGCGAGGCCGATCTTTCCAAGCGCACCCAGGAACTCCAATTGATCGGCATGGGCGCGGTCGAGGCTGCCCATCTCAAGACCATCCTCGACGAGCAAGAGAAAGCCCAGCAGCGCATCAACCAGGCCCTCAAGGACGGGGTGGTCCTCACCGAGGCGGAACGGCAGGCCCAGCTCGATTCCGCCCGCTCCTATGCGGAACGGATCAACGCAGTCGAGGATCAGAAGCGCCAGATCCAGCGCGATCCGATGACCGGGGCCAACAACGCCTTCAATGGCTTCGTCGATGCCGCCACCAATGCCGGCCAGCAGGTGCAGAACGCCCTGACCGGAGCCTTCAATGGCGCCACCGACGCGCTCACCAAGTTCTGCGAGGGTGGCAAGGTATCGTTCCAGAGCCTCGCCGAATCGATCATCCAGGGCCTGCTGAAGATCGCAGCCCAGCAGGCGGTGGGAGGGTTGGTCGGCGCGCTGGGTGGAGCCCTTGGAATTGGGGGCGAGGACGAAGACGGCCTGTTCTCGGGGCTGTTCGGCGGTGGCCGAGCCTCGGGCGGTTCGGTGCTGCCCGGCAGCTTCTATCTGGTGGGCGAGCACGGCCCCGAACTCCTGGCCATGGGCGGCAACGGCACCGTGGTACCCAACCATCAGCTTCGCCAGGCTGTCGGCAGTGGCGCCGTCTCCAGCGGGGCCAATACCTACAACGGCGACGTCAATGTCACCGTCAACCAGAACGGCCAGAGCGATGCCTCGGGCGGAGTACCCGCGTTGCGCAATCTGGGCGCCATGCTCGGCAATTCGGTGCGTGAGATCCTGATCAATGAGCGCCGGCCGGGCGGCCTGCTGGCATGAGCGGCAACACCTTCACCTGGATCGCCAGCGACGCGGTCCGATCGGTCAAGCCATCCGTCTACAGCGCCAAGTTCGGGGACGGCTACGAGCAGAACGCTCCCGCCGGCATCAACTTCCAGCCGGAGACCTGGGATCTGCAGTTCAAATGCCGCTCGCCCGCCGATGCCGATGCCATCCTGGCCTTCCTCGGCGCCCATGGCGGCTGGCAGAAGTTTCAATGGACATCGCCGCGCGCGGCGGCGCCGATCACGGTGATCTGCCGGAAATGGTCGGATGCCACCAAGATCGGCGACATCATCACCGTGTCGGCGACTTTCGAGCAGACGTTTGGGGTGTAGGGCCGGCGTTCCGCCCATAAAGAACGAAATCGTTACCAACGGCGAATCCTGGTAACGATTCCATTCCCAACACGGCGACGCCGGGATCGGGATCTCGATGGGCGGTCCGGTCAGGCGGCGATACCGGACCGCAAGGCGTCATAGCCGGTGCAGGCCAACATGACCGTCTTCGGCACCAGATGGCTGCCATCCTCATAGTATTTCACCATGCGGTCGCTGATCCCCAGGGCATCGGCCGCACTCCTCTGGCTCAAGCCATGGCGGGTCCGCCAGGTTCGGAAGGATTCGGGCGTCAGCGACTCGCCGGCCTGATAACGTCCAAGCCGGAAAAGGTGGTCGGCGTCCAGTTCGATGTCATCGCTCCATGCCACCGTCCAACCGTGCTCTCCCACCGCCGCTATGGCGAAGGTGGCTGGCGTCTGGAGCGGCGCTAACGATCGGCTGGTGGAAATCAGCGGGCCGAGATCGATCTGGTCCACGCCGTGGTCGCGCCAGGAAACACGCAAGACGTGATCGGCGACGACCTCGACGGCGACGATGTTCGGTGGCTTGGCGCGGGACATGGCGAAAGCTCCTATCCGTTCAATTCGTTCCAGAACTGCCAGAGCAGATCGGCATTGGCTCTGGCCCAGGCAATGATATCGGCCGTACCGGCAGGCAACGGCCGACCCTCCATCACCTTGAAGGTCCGAAGGTCCACCGACACCGTGCAACCGGGGCCAAGGATGTGGAAATGGGGCGGGTTGTGATCTCGAAAGATCGCCAGCCGCAAATTCCCGAACCTTTCGACGGTGGTCATCGGCTCTCCAGATCGCCTTCCTCAGAGGGCCATTATGGTGAAATCATTTCACCGAGGCAAGGCTGCTGAAGGATATCGCTCTCGCGGCAAATCGCGGATGGCGGACGGCGATCCGTCACCTCGTTTTTCATAACGACACCCATTTACCCCCAAAAATCCCGGCCTGACGCCCCATGCCCATCCGCTCCGAGATCCAGTCGCTGGCACCGTCGGCGCTGATCGAGCTGTTCATGCTCGACCTCGGCCTCCTGGGCGGGCCGTCCTTGCGCTTTCACGCCGGCACAAACGGTGTCGGCGGCGACATCGTCTGGCAGGGGAAGACCTATACCCGCTTCCCCGTGCAAGCCTCTGGCTTCAAGCGCTCCTCGACCGGAGCGCTGCCGCGCCCGACGCTCGCCGCCTCCAACATCGGCGGCACCCTGGCGGCATTGGCCAGGGCCTATGGCGGCTTCGCCGGTTGCAAGCTGACGCGGACCCGCACCTTTGCCCGCTTTCTCGACGCCGCCAACTTCCCCAGCGGCAACCCTGAGGCCGACCCCACCCAGCTCCTGCCCCAGGAGGTGTGGTACGTCGACCGCAAATCCAATGAAGACGCCCAGACCATGACCTTCGAGATCGCCTCGTCGCTGGATCTGGTGGCGATCAAGCTGCCCCGCCGGCAGTTCATCCAGAATTGCTGCACCTGGGTCTATCGCGGCGCCGATTGCGGCTATGCCGGGCCGCCGGTCGCCGACATCGCCGGCAACCCGGTCACGGTGGCCGCCCAGGACGCCTGCGGCAAGCAATTGTCCGACTGCAAACTGCGCTTCGGAGCGACCGCCGTGCTGCCCTATGGCGGCTTTCCCGGCTGCGGGCTGGTGTCGTGACGCCGCTGCCCGAGGATGTTCTGGCCGCCACCCGCGCCCACGCGGAGGCAGCGTACCCCCGCGAATGCTGCGGCGTGGTCATCGTGCGGAACGGGAAGGCGATTTATCGCCCCTGCGCCAACCAGGCGGCCCATCCCGAGTTGGAATTCGTCATCGCGCCCGCTGATTTCGCTGCAGCCGAGGACGAGGGCGAGATCATACGCATCGTCCATTCGCACCCCAACCTGGCGCCCGAGCCCAGTGCCGGCGATCTCGTCGCATGCGAGTTAGGCTGTGTGCCGTGGCTGATCGTCAACTGGCCGACCGGGCGGATGGTGGAGTTCGAGCCCTCGGGATACGAGGCGCCGCTGGTGGGGCGGCCGTTCCACCACGGCGTGCTCGATTGCTACAGCCTGATCCGCGACTGCTTTCGTCGCGACCTCGGCATTGATCTGCCCGACTTCCCCCGCCGGCCGCAATGGTGGCTGGGGGGCGATAACCTCTATGCCGACAACTTCGCCGCCGCCGGGTTCGTCGAGGTCGATCCGGCACCCTTGCGCCGCCACGACGTGCTGCTGATGCAAGTCGGCAGCCCGGTGATCAACCACGGCGCCGTCTATCTCGGCGACGACGTCATCCTCCAGCACTGCGCCGGGCGCCTGTCGTCGCGCGACGTCTATGGCGGCGGCTGGCGGCGCGCCACCCGCAAGGTGGTGCGGCACCGCTCTCTGCTCGGGACATCGTGATGCTGAAGACCGTCGTCCTGCACGGGTCCTTTGGTGCCCGCTTCGGTCGCCGCCACCGACTCGATGTCGCCAGTCCGCTGGACGCCATCCGGGCGCTGTCGGTGCTCCAGCCCGGCTTCATGCAGGCCCTGGTCGCCCATCGGCCGGGGTTCCGGATCGTACTCGACCGGGTGCCGCTGTCGTCCCGCGAGGAATTGGCCCTGCCGGGGCGGGAGACCATCCGCATCGTGCCGGTGGTGGCCGGAGCCGGCGGCGGGATCGGCCAGATATTCATCGGCGTCGCCCTGATCGCGGGCGCCTTCATCACCGGCGGCGCCGACCTGGCACTCGCGCCGGAGGCGACGTTGGGGTTCACGCTGACCTCGACCACGTTTGGCGGCATGGCGCTGGCGTTCGGCGCCACCCTCATTCTCGGCGGGCTGTCGCAGATGCTGGCCAAAACGCCGGATACTCCCAGCCGGAGCCAGGGACTGGATTCAGCGTCGTATCTGTTCAACGGGCCGGTCAACACCACCCAGCAGGGCAACCCGGTACCGATCCTCTACGGCCGCCTGATCATCGGCTCCCAGGTCGTCTCGGCCAGTGTCCAAGCCTACGACATCGCCATCGCGCCCAATCCGGCCGGCGGCACCAACTCGGTCACCTGGAAGGGCGGCCCATGACCCATCAGGCGATCATCGGCTTCGGTGGCGGCGGCGGCGGCAAAGGCGGGGGCGGAGGAGGCGGTGGGGGCGGAGGACTGTCCGAGGCCCCCGATTCCTTGCGCTCCAGCGAGAAGGCCATCGTCATCGACGCGCTGTGCGAAGGCCCCATCGTCGGCCTGGTCGATGGCGCCTGCTCGGTGTTTTTCGACCGCACGCCGCTGGGCAATGCCGACGGCAGCTTCAACTTCACCAACGCGGTGTTCGGCACCACCACCGGCGACATCGCCTCCAATAGCTCGGCCCTGTCGCAGCTCTCGGGCGACGCCGGCAGCATTGAGGCCAGCACCCCGGTCAACGTCCAGGTCTGGCAGGCCCAGCCGGTGGTGCGGTCGATCACCACCTCCGGCGTCAATGCGGTCCGCGTCACCGTCAGCACGCCCTACCTCACCAACGAGGATTCCAGCGGCAACATCTCCGGCACTTCGGTCGCCTTCACCATCGACATCCAGTGCAACGAGGGGGGCTTCGTCACCGCGATTTCCGACACCATCTCCGGCAAGACCACCAGCAAGTATGCCCGCTCCTACCTTGTGCCCTTGGCCGGAGCGGGACCATTCGACGTGCGGGTGAGCCGGGTCACCGCCGATTCCGGCTCGTCGCTCTTGCAGAACCAACTGTGGTTCGACGACTTCACCGCCATCGTCTCGGCCAGGCTGGAATACCGCCATACCGCCCTGGCCGGTATCGCCATCGACGCCCAGCAATTCTCGACCATTCCCCAGCGGGCCTATGACGTCAAAGGCATGGTCATCAACGTGCCGGCCAATTACGACCCTGTCGCCCGCATCTATGTCGGCTCCTGGGACGGCACCTTCACGCTGGCCTGGAGCGACAATCCCGCATGGTGCTTCTACGACCTGCTGACCAACGGCCGCTACGGCCTCGGCGACCAGATTGATGTCGTCCAGATCGACAAGTGGCAGCTCTATGCCATCGGCCGCTACTGCGACGAACTGGTCCCCGACGGCTTCGGCGGCATGGAGCCGCGCTTCACCTGCAACCTCTACCTCCAGAGCGAGGCCGAGGCCTACACGGTGATCCAGAACCTCGCCAGCATCTTCCGCGGCATCGTCTACTGGAGTGCCGGCGGCATCGCCGTGATGCAGGATGCGCCGGCCGACCCGGTGCAGATGTTCACCCCGGCCAACGTCATCAATGGCGCCTTCAAATACCAGGGTACCAGCCTCAAATCCCGCCACACCGTGGCGCTGGTCACCTGGAACGACCCCGCCGACTGGTATCGGCAGAAGGTCGAGTACGTCCAGGACGACGCGGCCGTCGCCCGCTACGGCATCGTCAAGGCCGATGTCACCGCCATGGGCTGCACCTCGCGCGGGCAGGCCCATCGCGTCGGCAAATGGCTGCTCTATTCCGAGCAGCACGAGACCGAGGCGGTCACCTTCCGCTGTGGCATGGACGGCGCCTATGTCTTCCCCGGTGCGGTCATCGCCACCTCGGACCCCAACCGCGCCGGCCAGCGCATGGGCGGGAGGGTGGTCTCGGTATCGGCCGATCTCGCTTCGGTCACCCTCGACGCCCCGCCGATCGCCGGAATCGGGGCGGCGGCGCTGCAGGTGGTGATGCCGGACGGTACGCTCGCCTCCCAGCCGATCACCGGCACGGTCGGCGCCACCGTCACCCTGGCGGCGCCCTTGCCCCAGATCCCGGTGGCCAACGCCGTCTATCTGATCGCCGAGAGCAATGTGCTGCCGGAGCTGTGGCGGGTGGTCACCATCAACGAGGTGGAGACCTGCCAGGTCGAAATCTCCGCCATCTCCCACGACCCATCCAAATACCAGGCGATCGAGGAGGGGCTGGCCCTGCTGCCGCGCCCCACCAGCACCCTTTCGGC